>Ga0265316_10001354_pt1 | contig 26361 bp, 26 predicted proteins | sample 4522metaG_FD_202092 | JGI IMG/M metagenome (GOLD analysis project Ga0265316, IMG submission 202092) | Rhizosphere microbial communities from Carex aquatilis grown in University of Washington, Seatle, WA, United States - 4-5-22 metaG | ecosystem: Host-associated > Plants > Roots > Rhizosphere >... | reverse complement strand
GGCCTGCTTTGCGCCATAGCGCTGAATTTCCCCCTCAACAATTGACTGCTCAAAATATTCCACCACCACCCTGCTCTTTGGCACAATGCCCAGTTCCAGCTCGGTTTTTCCCGGGCAGTCGCCGCCGAGCGCGTTAATGTGGACGCCGGGTTTTATCCAGGAATTTTTTATAACATCCACGTGCGCCTTGCAGGCCGTGCAGACAGTTATTATGTCCGCACCCATCACGGCTTCCCCGGCCGACTTACAGCGGACTAATGTTAAGCCGCTGTCTTTCATATTGCGTCCGAATTTATTCATAGCCTTTGGGTCGGTGTCAAAATAACGAACCTCGTTAATGCCCCTGACTAATGTTAGGCCTCTGACCTGAAACTCGCTTTGCGCGCCGGTGCCGATTATGGCTAAAATCCGCGAATCTTTACGGGCCATTAAGTCGGTTGCCAGGGCAGAGGCGGCAGAGGTTCGCAAAGCCGTGAGCAGTGTCATCTCGCTGAACATAAGCGGATAGCCGGTGTCAATCCGCGAAAGCTGGCCCGTGGCCACCACGGTTTGCAATCCCAATTTGGGATTTTTGGGATGGCAGTTAACGTATTTAAAAGTATAATATTTTTTGTCGCAAATCGGCATAAGTTCCAGCACGCCTCCCGGCACGTGCATGGCGGGGCGGGGGATTTTGGTAAATTCCTTCCAGCGCCCAAAGTCCTGCCGCAAAGTTTTTATAAGGTCCAGCAAATACTTTTCAAATCCGTGCCGCTTGATAAGTTTTGTAAGCTCTTCAACCGATAAAATTTTTACGCCGGACGTGGATCCCGCTTCGCGGGACATATTTTTAGCCATAAAGTGAATATTTAATTAATTGGATAAAATTAAAACAGACCCCGCGAGGGGGTCTTTGGTTATTGAGCTAATAAATTTAGCGCAAAAAGACCTACCCTGCGGGGCAAGTAGGCTGCTGCGGCAAGACAAATTTACAAATCGAAGTCTTCATATAAATATATAATATAGATAAAATAATATCCTGTCAATTTTTTAAAGAGGTGCTATAATAATTAGGTGAAAAATAACAAAAATTTTGACGGAATCAGAAAGTTAGGGAATGTCGGCCAAAGTCAGGGGCGGAAGTTTCGCAAGCCGAGAATATTGAAGGTTGACAGTATAGTCAGGCGGCCGGTTAAAAAGAACGCTGTTAAAAGCGGTTCGGGTTTTAAAACTGCCGAACAAACAGGGAAAGTTTCTTTTTTCCGGCAAATTTACAGCCAGAAAAAAGTTCCCGTGGCAGTTGCGGTGCTGGCTTTAATAATGGCTTTTATTGGCGGGATGTGGTCGGTGTTTGATACCAGCAGTAGTATGGCGGACGCCCAGCCACAGGTTTTGGGGGAATCAACCAGCCAGCCAAACCTCACGCCAAGTCCGCCTTCAAATCCCCTTATAGCCGGCGCCGAACTGCAGGGGCAAAACAGCAGTAGTGTTAGCAATGACGTATTATTTAACACCCCGATTGAATATTTGCAGAATTATTTTAAAAGCGCGTCCGAACCCGACACAATTAACCGCCGCAAAAATCAAATTGAGCGGTTTTTGGCCGACAGGCATTCGCCTTTGACCCCGGCATCGGAAACCATTGCCGAACAGGAGCATTGGAAGCTTATTTTGGCCATTGCTTTTGCCGAAAGCACTCTGGGCAAAAATTGCGCGGACAACAATTGCAGTAATATTGGCGTCAAACCCGGCGCGCCTTCCTGGCGAACTTATTCCAGCTACAGCGCCTGGGTGGTGGATTTTAACCGCCTGCTGGACAAGAGATACAACGACTGGACGCTGGACCAGATGTGCGGGGTGTATGTCCAGCCCTGCAATCCCAACTGGCTGTTGGCCACAAGGCAGATTTTAGACGCATTAAAAGAAAATAATATAGAGTGATTTTTAATTAACCAAAAATAATTAAATTCGAAATTCTAATATCGAAATCCGAAACAATATTTAAATTCAAATATTAAATGTTTTAAACGGATACATTCTGAATTTTGAATTTATTATTTGGAATTTGTTTCGAGTTTCGTGCTTCGAATTTCGGATTTAAAAATACTAAAATTATGATAAAAAAATATCAACTCCACATCATTACCATTATCGTTACCGCCGCCCTAATGTCCGCGGCAGGCGCTTTGAGCCAGACAATTAAATTTAATCCCATAAAACCCGGCGCTGGTAGTAAAGTTTTGACCGACGAACAGCAGGGGGTTTTGGCTGTGCGCGAGGCCAAGGCCTCGGTGGTCAACATTATTGGAATTAAAAATCAGGCCGCCGCTGTATCCGGTTCCAATGCGCCGACAATTACCGCCGCTCCCAGCGAAGTGGAGGGGACGGGATTTGTGCTTGAGGCGGACGGGCTTATTGTCAGCAATAACCACGTGGTGGAAGATCCAAATATGAATTACACGGTGGTGCTTGGAGACGGCAGTGAGCATCCGGCCAAAATTTTGAATTTGGATAAGTTTGACGATATCGCTTTGCTGAAAATTGATGATGTGACTTTAACGCCAGCCAGCCTGGGGGATTCGGACAGTTTGGAAACCGGCCAGAGCGTTTTTGCCATCGGCAACTCTTTGGGCAAGTATGAATATACGGTGACCCGCGGAGTGGTTTCGGGTTTGGGCCGCGCGGTTGACGTGAGCGAAGACGCCGCCAGAATGCACAATCTAATACAGACCGACGCGGCCATCAACCCCGGCAACAGCGGCGGTCCGCTGGTAAATATGGACGGCCAGGTTGTAGGTATGAACACGCTTATAGATACCGAAGGCTCCAATTTGGGCTTTGCCATACCGATTAACACTATCAAAGACGCGGTCTTACAACTTAAAACTTTCGGCAAAGTTTCGCGGCCGTTTTTGGGTGTGATGTTTATGGAAATCAGCCCGGCCACGCAAATTACTCAGAATCTTTCCGTGCAAAACGGCGCGTTAATTACCGGAGTAAAGCAGGGAACGCCGGCCGATGCCGCGGGGCTTAAATCCGGCGATATTATAACCGGAGTGAACAATGTTATTTTAAATCAGGCCAATTCCCTGGACGACGTAATTGGGAAGTTTTCTGCCGGCAGTCAAATTACCCTAAAAGTTTTGCGCAATAATCAGAATTTGGAAATCCCGGTGGTTTTGGGGCAGTTACAATAGGTCTGTGCAGTTTCCCCTCCCTTGATCCATTCGGCAAAGCTCAGGGTCACCCCGAGCGACAGTCGAGGGGTGAGGGGAGGGTAATGTATTTGAGGTTGCGATACCTCGCGGCTCTGCTATGAGACAGTTTATTATAGTAAGGCCAGCCAGCCGGACAAAATTTATTTTGCCTCAGTCGCCTTGCCTAGAATCGTTACCTAAAAAGCAAACGTTAGGGAAGGCAAGGCGCGATGGGCAAAAAAATTTTGCCGCCTGCCTGGCCTTACGCTGATATTTGAACTCTAAAAAAGCAAACCCCGATTGTTTTTCAACAATCGGGGCTTTGCAATTTCGTTATCAGGAACTCCAAACCGGGCCGGTTAAACATCCCTCGCGGAGCGAGGGGAAATTAAAACAGCTCGTTTTCCATTCCTGATTTGCCCGCGGCCAGAATGGCCAGCAGGAACAAAGTCGCGACAATGTTTGTCGGCGTGGCATGGTCCAGAGTTTTTAACAGCTCGGACACTTGCACGGTTATGACAAACAAACCGATGACTTGCGGCAGTTTTTGGGTTTTGCTTTTGTGCTTTGCCAAAGCCGTGCGCAATTTTTTGCTTTCGCGCGCGGCCAGCACAACCAGCAGTCCCGCAACCACTATCAGGAACGTTAGCATGGGAGTTCCTTTCCCCCTCCTGCTAATTTTTAAAGATCTCCCGTCCATCGGAGTTGCCGATATGCCACGCCGGTGGACCGGTGAGTATAGACAAATGGCGGAAAGTTGTCAAATTCCGGCCAAATCTGTTAAAATGCAGGGAGTATAGCCTTAACTTAATTTTTTTATGACTGAACAAAAAATCTACAATACCATAATAATCGGCTCGGGTCCGGCCGGGTTGACCGCGGCTTTATACGCGGCGCGGGCGGAGTTAAAACCGTTGGTAATAGCCGGACTAAAGCCCGGCGGGCAATTGATGGATACCACGGAAGTGGAAAATTTTCCGGGGTTTCCCGAAGGAATTTTGGGGCCGGACTTGATGGAAAATATGACAAAGCAGGTTAAAAGGTTTGGCGCGGAAATTTTGCCGGAAAATGTCACGGGCGTTGATTTTAAAAATCAACCGTTTAAAATTACAACTGATAAAGCTGAGTATTTTTCCAAAACGGTTATTATTGCCACCGGTGCCGATGCCAACTGGCTTAATCTGCCCAGCGAGCAAAAGCTACGGGGCAAGGGTGTTTCGGCCTGTGCCACCTGCGACGGCTTCTTTTTTAAAGAAAAGGATCTGGTAGTTGCCGGCGGGGGAGACAGCGCTATGGAAGAAGCGACATTTTTAACGAAGTTTGCAAAATCGGTTATTATTGTTCATCGTCGTCCGGAATTTAAAGCCAGCAAAATTATGCTCAAGCGCGCTCAGGGTAATCCAAAAATAAAATTTATAACCGATGCAACAATCCAGGAAGTTTTGGGTGAAAAGTCCGTTGAAGGATTAAGGATAAAAGATAATACTTCGGGAAAAGAATCGGTTTTATCAATCCAAGGCCTGTTTGTCGCCATCGGCCACACGCCGGCCGCTAAAATTTTTGCCGCCGCAGGCATAGAGACTGATCATAAGGGGTACATCGTTGTAAAAAATAATACCCGCACCAACATTGACGGCGTATTCGTAGCCGGTGACGTCAACGACCCGCGCTATCGCCAGGCCGTCTCCGCCGCAGGTATGGGCTGTATGGCCGCGTTGGATGTTGAGAAATGGTTAGCTAATGAAGAAAGCAAGCCGTAAAATTATCTAAAAATGTTAAATAATAGGCTTGTCCTGCGAAGCCTTGCTCGTCCGCCGTAGCTTTCTGAAAGTCCGCCGTAGCCTTGGCGGAGGAGGAAGCGAGGGAGGGGCGAAGCAGGAGATGTTGAAAAGTATTTGGCGGAACATGAATTATAAAATATGAATCATAAAACATGGAGCATGAAACAGGGGGCAATAGAAATTTCAGGCAAAGTTATTCACGGAGAAGAATACGGCAGGATTTTGGGTTTTCCAACGGCAAATTTGGATAGGCGGAGTTATTCGAGAAGGAATATGAATATTAGGCTGGGGGTTTGGGCGGGATCGGCTGTAGTGCAGGCCACCGGCCTGCCAAACAAAGCAGGCCAATGGCCTGCACTACAAAAACCACGACCTGCCGCGATAGTCATCGGCCCGATTGATAAAAACGGCCTTCCCAAAATAGAAGCCCACCTGTTAAATTTTAAAGGCAATCTTTACGGGAAAAAACTAATCATCAGTTTAAATAAATTTATCCGCCCGTTTAAAAAGTTTAAAAATGAAACGGAATTAAAAAAACAGATAAAGAAGGATATAATTGAAATTAAGAAATATGGAAATTAAGAAATTTATGGAAATAGACAAACCCCGCGGAGCGGGGCCCGGCTCTGCCGGGAAACGCGGGCCGCTGATTGTTTTTTTGTCTTCGCTGTTTTGGGCAGGGGATGCGCCGTTTCGGGAGCCGCTTTTGCTTGGTGGACTTAGTGTTCCGTTTGTCGGGTTTTTGGAGCATTTGCTTAACAGCATTGTGAGTTTGCCGGGGCTGATAATTAAGCGCGCGGGGTTTAAAAAGCTGACTGTTAAACAGTGGGCCGGGCTTATTTACGTTGGCGCCGGGGCATCGGCTTTGGGTGCGCTGTTTTATGTGCAGGGCGCCGTGGCAATGAACTATAATTTTACCGTTGCCGCGCTGTTGCAAAAACTCCAGCCGATTTTTGCCATAACTTTGGCCGTGATTTTTTTAAAGGAAAAACTTTCGCCCAAATTTTGGCTGTTTGCCGTCCCGGCTTTGCTTGGCGCGTATTTGGTTACTTTTGGCTGGGCCAGCCCGGCCGGTTTGTGGCGCTCCGGCGGACAGTTGCATCTTTTGGGTCCGGCTCTGGCCGTGGGCGCGGCAATTTTATGGGCCGGAGGCACCGTGGTTGGGCGCGCTTTAATGGCGGACATAGACGTGCAATTGGTTAACGGTATGCGATTTGTTTTTGGTTTTATTTTTCTTACCGCCTACGTTGCTATTTTTTATCATTTTCAGTTTGGCCAAATGACGCCGTTTTTTTGGCGCAATGTTATAATTATTTCCCTGGTTACCGGATTTTTTTCTCTGTGGCTGTATTATTACGGCTTGCGTTTTACCAAGGCCTCGGTAGCCACGTTAATGGAACTTGGCTACCCTTTGGCATTAACCGTAGTTAACTGGAAATTTTTGGGCATTACCTTAAACCCTTGGCAAATTTTGGGAGCTTTGATATTATTAGTTTCGGTTACTGCTTTGGTATTAACCAGTGGAGGTTTTAATAGCACGGCATTAGAGCCGAATCTTAAATCTTAAATCATTAATCTTAAATCTAACGATGACCATCAATCCCTTTGAGACAGCCAAGGCTCAACTGCAAAAAGCCGCGGAAACAGCCAAATTGGACGTTGATAAAATAGAGCGGTTAAAAATTCCCGACCGCTACGTGGAAGTTTCCATTCCCGTAAAAATGGACAACGGCGAGCAAAAAATATTTACAGGTTTCCGCAGTCAGCACAATAACGCGCGCGGGCCTTACAAAGGAGGCATCCGTTTTCACCAGGACGTGAATTTGGATGAGGTGCGGGCTTTAAGTTTTTGGATGTCGTTTAAAAATGCCGTGGTTAACGTGCCTTTTGGCGGCGGCAAGGGCGGCGTAATAGTCAATCCCAAGGAATTATCTTTGGGCGAGCTGGAACGCGTCAGCCGCGGATTTATAAAAAAGATTTATCCGGTAATTGGACCTGAAGTGGACGTGCCGGCGCCGGACGTAAACACCACCGGCCAGATTATGGGCTGGATGTTGGACGAATATCAAAAACAATCCGGAAATAAATCCATGGCCACTTTTACGGGCAAATCACTGGACAACGGAGGCAGTAAGGGTCGGGAAGAGGCCACGGGTTTTGGCGGCGTTTATGTTTTTGAGGAAGTAATAAAATCTAAAGCTGTAAATTTGTCCGCCGGTTCGGCTGTTGCCATTCAGGGTTTCGGCAATGTTTCCACGTTTTTTGCCAAAGCCGCGGAAAAGCTTGGTTACAAAGTAGTCGCGCTGTCAGACAGCAAAGGTGGAATTTATAATCCCGAAGGTTTGAGTTTTGAAAAAGTTTTGGCGCACAAAAAATCCGCCGGCGCGCTGAAAGATTTTGTCGGCGCCAAGAATATCAGCAATTCCGAACTACTTGAACTTCCTGTAGATGTGTTGGTGCCGGCGGCTTTGGAAAATGTTTTAACCGCGGAAAACGCGGAAAAAATCAAAGCCAAGCTGATTGTGGAAATGGCCAACGGCCCGACCGCGCCGGAAGCGGACGCGATTTTTGCCCAAAAAGGCATTGTTGTCATTCCGGACATTTTAGCAAACAGCGGGGGAGTATGCGTGAGTTATTACGAATGGTATCAAAATATGAAAAGTGAGGAATGGAGCAAAGAACAGGTGCTGGAAAAACTCTCCGTTCAAATTAAACAGGCTTACGCCGACGTGCTAAAGGAAAAAAATAAATACAACACCACTTTCCGCGTCGCGGCCTACATTTTAGCCGCGCGGAGAATAATGGATCAGATGAAATAGAAAGATAAAAAATTGTAACTGATTTTTTATGGGCGTTCTTATAAAAAGAACGCCCATATTTTTTTAAAATTGGCTCAAAAAAATCGTTGACAAGCGGTTGAAAAAGGATGATAATATAGAATCCAGAGGTAACAATTAATCATTAAATAATTTTATGAAAAATCTTTCCAAAATCTTGATTTTTGGCTTGTTTGCAAGCGTTTTAATGAGTTTTTCCGGTGTCGCGGCGGCCTATTATCCGACTTTAAGCGTCTATCCCGCCAATGGAGGAGGGACCACAATTTCCATTAGCGGCGGCCAGCCAAATACAACGGTGGTAATAACCTACACTCCTTCCGGCAGTAATTTAACGGCCAGCGTCACAGGAGTAACGGATTACAGCGGAAGTTTTACCACTATGATTAATTCCGCAATCGGTTCGCAAGTCAACGCGACTGTGGGCGGCCAGCAGGTTTACGCCAACGGAAACGGAAATAATTACAATAACGGATGTGGCTATTACGGTTGTAGCGTTGGCGGATTAACTTTAAGCCAGACCAGCTTAAGCCTTGGCGTGGGGCAGAGTTCCAGCGTTACGGCTTCTTATCCGGTTTACGGATACAGCAACAGCTTTTACATTTCCAGCAATTCCAACTCCAGCGTAGCTTCGGCTTCGGTGTCGGGGAATCAGATTAATGTATATGGATTGGCGTCGGGTAGCACCACAATTTCTGTTTGCGCCAGCGGCAGTTCCTGCGCCAGTTTGTATGTTACTGTTTCCGGATACAACAACGGATGTTCTTATTATGGTTGCGGCACCGGCGCTATTTCCTTAAGCCAAACCAGCGTATCTTTGAATGTCGGCCAAAGCACCACGGTTACCGCTTACAACAACAACGGCAATAACGTTTACATTTCCAGCAACTCCAACTCCAGCGTGGTTTCCGCGTCCGTTTCCGGCAATACCATTAATCTGTATGGATTAACCTCGGGGTCATCCTCAATTAGTATTTGTTCCAGCAATGTGTCTTCCTGTGTGAGCCTGTATGCAACGGTTACCGGAGTTTTGGGAGCCAACACCAACCTGTGGTTTAGTCCGGGGAATCCGAGCCTCTACATTGGCCAGAGTCTGGCGGTTTCCATAAACAGCAGTAGCTATTCTACGGCCTATCCTTACAACAGCCCCGCCTATTACATTTCTTCCAACACCAACCCAAATGTTGTCTCGGCCAATGTTTCCGGCACGGTGCTGAATTTATACGCCAGCCAAAACGGCACCAGCAACGTTACCGTTTGTAATTCCGCTTTGGGTTTTTGCGGCACGCTTTATGTTTCGGTCGGGGGATCGTCTTCCTACGGCAGTTTGTCCTTAAGCCAGACCAGCGTAAGCGTTAGCCAGGGGCAGAGCGTAATAATTTCTGCTTATAACGTGCCATCCGTTTATGTTTCCTCCAACAGCAATCCCGGAATTGTTTCGGCAAGCGCTGTGGGTAATCAAATTACCTTTTACGGGCAAACCAGCGGCAACAGCACCGTGGTTTTGTGCGGCATAAATTCCAGCCAGTGCGCCACGGTTTATGCTACGGTCAACGGATATAACAACGGCAGTATTACCCTGGGACAGTATTCCCTGGGTTTGAATGTCGGCCAAAGCGCCACGGTAAATGTTTCCGGCAACGGCGGATACGGCTATTATATTTCCTCCAACAGCAATCCCGGCGTAGTTTCCGCCAGCTTTAACGGCAGTGTGATAAATATTTATGCCATTGCCAACGGCAGTTCCACTTTGGTAATTTGCCAGAACAACGCCAATTCCTGCCCGAGTTTGTATGTCACGGTGGGCAACGGCTATTCTTACAATAACAACGGCAACGGCTTGCAGTATCCGGGAGGCGGAGTTTTGGGAGCCAGCACTTACGCAAACGGCCAGCTTATTTCCGAAGGCTCTACTGTTTATATAGTTTACAAAAATACAAAAACCGCGTTTGCCAATTCCTCCGTATTTTCCGGATTAGGATTTAGCTTTGGCAATGTCCTCGCGGTTGGCAGTTCTAACCTGATTAATTCCAGCCACACTGTAACCACAATTTATTCTTCACACCCTTGGGGTTCGTGGGTAAAAAATTCCGGCAACACGGTTTACTTTGTCCACGACCAGGGCTTAATTCCGGTTCCGGACTGGAACACCTTCTTAAACAACGGCGGCCAATCAGCTATGATTGTCTCGGCCAACTCCTACGACTTCCGCCTGCCCATCCTTTCGCCGATGGTTTCCAGCGACCCGAGATTGCAATAGTAGGAGATAGAAGTTAGTAGTTAGAATTTAAAATATAGGAAAACCCCTCCACGATCATTGTGGAGGGGTTTTAAAAACCCCCTTATATAAGGGTAAAATATTAACTTGACACGGTTTAGTAATTGAGCTATTATATTTATAACAAAAATGTTATAAATAATTTAGCCTTCTTTATGCTCTTTCAATTTTATGAAACGAGTGAGGGGAAGGATTTAGTCTACCAAGAGTTAATGTCCATAAAGCAGGAGAAGCTTCGTGAGCTAGTTAAGAAAAAATTGGCATATTATGAAGAAAAAGAGTTTAACCAATTTACACGCGGCAGGGATTTAGAAAAAATTAAACGGACAGACTTATGGGAGTTAAAAATCCGAACTTCACCACCTCATCGTGCGCTTTGTTTTTTAATTGATTTATCACAGATGTTAGTTCTTCATCTATTTCAGAAAGGAGATGGCCCCATAGATGGAAGTGATATTGATATAGCAATGTATAGACTAAAGGATTATAAAATTAGAAAATAGTTAATATATTATGAAACTTCGTGAACTTTTGGATAATGTAAAAAAAGAAAAACAGAATCGGCCTGAGTATTTAAAAAAGGACGATAATTTTAAATTTGAAGTTTCAAATTTAATAACCGAAGCAAGAATGCATGCCGGAATTACACAAGAGGAGCTTTCCAAGTTGATTGGTACAAAACAGCCTAGTGTGGCGAGATGGGAAGCCGCGGTGAGTTTACCGAGCTTGAGATCATTGAAAAAAATTTCCGACGCATTAGGTACATATTTGATACCTCCAAAATTTGGTTTTATGGAAAATGTGAAAGTAAGTGAAGTCAATTCTAGTAATGTTAAATCCAAAATGTACACTTTACAAAGCTATAGAGATATGTGTTCGGATTTGGGCGAAATCTGGTCTTCAGCGCATGATAGCCAGAATGTTGAATCCGTATTAATTAATGAGTTAATCAAAAACTAATATTAATTATGAAGAATATAAAACATATTTGGACAGTACTTTGCAGTAACAGTAGTATTGATCAATCTACTAATAATGTATCCTTGTTTAATGTTATAGAGCAAATTACATTGGGGTTGAAGCCTAATGTTAAGATTAATTATGAAGAAGAAAAAGGAATTCCTATTAATATGGAGTTGGTGACTCTTTGGCAGAGACTCGGTGACCTAACTTCTTTTGAGCAATCTGTAGAGATAGTCGATCCTAAAGGGAAAGTTTTAGCACAAAATCAGATAAGTTTTGAATTTCCAAATAAAGTTTCTAGATCTCGTGTTGGTTTTAAGCTCATTGGTTTAAAGGTTACAGGAGCTGGTGAATATGTGTTTAGGGTTTCGGTAAAAGAAAAAGGGAAGGCAAGATTCGAACAAGTTCAAGAAACCCCTCTAGATATACGAATGGAAAAATAGGCTTTAACTTATTTTAAAACTCCCCTGCGGGGAGTTTTAAAATAACAAATAATCCGAAATTACTCTCCTTAAAAAGGAGGGGGTACTGCACTTATTGGGAGGCGCGTTCCACATATTCGCCGGAGCGGGTGTCTATGCGGAGGGTGTCGCCTTCTTTGATGAACATTGGGGCGTCTACGACGAGGCCGGTTTCCAGGGTAACGGGTTTGGTGACGTTGCCGCCGCTGTTGCCTTTGGTATCCGGCGGGGCTTCGGTAACTTTGAGTTCTATCTTTATTGGCAATTCAATGGATACAGGTTTGTTGTTAAAGCGCAAAATGCTGACTTCCATTCCTTCTTTTAAAAACTTTTCCTGCTCCAGAGTAACATCTTTGGCAATATCAATCGTCTCAAAAGTCTCGTTATTCATAAAGTGCGTGCCTTCGGTGTCGGTATACAAAAAGTTGGCTTTTTCGCGCACTACATCGGCTTCCTCTATACTCTCGCCGAACTTAAAGGAGTATTCGTAAACCTTGCCGGTAATTACGTTGCGCATTTTGGTTTGCATTACGGGTTTTCTTTGCGCCGTGCGCATGCGGTTGCTCCAAATAATCATTACGGGCTGTTTTTCCCATAAGATTATTGTCCCGATTTTCATGTCATTCAAATCCATAGAATCGCTGAATGACGCGGAACTTAACGCGGAATAACGCGGAAAGAACTGCATCAAAAGTTAAGAGTTATAAGTATTTTTAGTTTCTGCGTACTTCCGCGTTAGATTCCGCGTGTTTCCGCGACTACGCCGCGACAAACGGCAACAGTGCCATATGTCTGGCCTGCTTTAACGCCTTGGTTACCATTCTCTGATGCTTGGGGCAGGTGCCGGTGCGATTGTGGGCCAAAATTTTGGCGTGGGGCGACATAAAACGGCGCAGGGTCTGCGTGTCTTTGTAGTCAACGGTGCTGATTTTGTTTGAGCAAAAATAGCACTGTTTTTTTACTTGTGGCTGGCTGTCTCGATCTCTGTAATTATTTGGTCTCATAGAAATAAGTTATCAAGTTAAAAGTTAAAAGTTATCAAGTATCGCAGTTGCAGTCCTTGATAACTTGCAACTTGATAACTTTTAACTGGTTTATTAAAACGGAATGTCTTCTACGTTAATGTCCTCACCCTGCTGAATGGTCGGCAGTTGCTCGGCCGGGGCGGGCTGGCTTAAGTCTTCGGTTGGGGATTGCGCCAGTCTTGCGGCCGGAGCCGCGTATCCCTGGGCTACTGCGGAGGGATAGCCGGCCGAAGGCCCTGAGCCTGCTCCGGAGGAATTTTTACTGCCGAGCATTATCATATTGTCGGCGATAATTTCCGTGCGGTTGCGCTTTTGTCCGTCTTTGCCGTCCCAGGTGCGGGTTTGCAGTCTGCCTTCAATGTATACCTGGTTGCCTTTTTTTAAATACTGGTGGGCGATTTCGCCGAGTTTGCGCCACAGGACAACGTTGTGAAATTCCGTTTGTTCAACTTTTTGGCCGGTGGACTGGTTGGTGTAAACGTAGGATGTAGCCACGCCCATTTGGCAAACGTTAACGCCGGAGGGGATTGCTCTTAATTCCGGGTCGCGCGTAAGGCGGCCGATTATTATAACTTTGTTCAGGTCCATAAAATTATTGTTAATAATTTTTTCTACTAAATACTAAAGGGAGCTAAATACTAAACAACGATTGTACACAGGTTTAGTATTTTAGTTTTTTTAGTATTTAGTAGAGAGTTTACTTGGTTAAATCTTCGCTCAAAGCCGCTTCTATCTTCTTGTCCAGCTCTTCCTGGTTAATTTCCACCAAAGCCGGGGCTTCTTTTTTAGGAGCGGGCGCGGAGGCGGTTTTTGGCGTTGGCACGGTAACTTCCGCGGGCGGGCCTTTGCGCACTATTTTGGACTGGGCGATTTTATCTTTGGCCATCCGCTCCAAATGCTCATCCAAATTTACAATTATGTAGCGGATAATAACCTGGTCTTGGGTGCGGATTTTGGCATCAAAGGTATTGATGTTTTTGGCGTCCATAGTAAAATTTACCACAACATAATGTCCGTTGCGGGTTTTGCCTATGGGGTAGGCGAGTTTCTTTTTTCCCAACTGGGATTCCTTGATTTCCGTAGCGCCAAAGTCCTCGGCAAACTTTAAAATGTTTTGAGAAATTTTAGGCACTTCGTCGTCGGCCACGTGACTGCCGAGCACATACATAAGCTCATATTGAGGCATAGAAAGGTTACTTTCTATTCCTGCGCATTAAGCGTAGGAAATATGATTAAGATTTAATTGTTCCCGAATTATAGCATTTGGTGGGGGGTTTGTCGATATTGACAGGAAGGCTAAAAAGTGATATAATATTTGGTCAATGTCATCAGGGCATTGTATATTGGCCAAGGAGGGCTAATAATATGCAAGTGCAAGACGGTAGAATCACGCGGTTTTTGAATCGTTGTTTGCGGCTGGAGCAGTGCTGGTTTGACGAGGACCGACACAGGTATGTATTCGACCTGTATTCTGAAATGTGCGTCCAAGAAGAAACAATTTTCGTTTATCCGAAGGAGAGGCGAATTTGGTTTCGGTCGACCCGCGAAATTTTTCTCGGTGAAACCCCTGACCCCTGCGGGGTTGGATTCAGTGACTCTTACGATACGATCGTGGTGGAAAGCGTGGACAAAAAGGATCTTTCGTCCGAAGAAGCGGCGAAGATGCTTTGTGAACTTTTCACTAAACATGACCTGGATCATGTTGTTTCCAAGAGAAGCTTAAGGCTTCTTCGGTAGGGAAGTAGTTGTAGTTTTTGACTAAGTTCTGTTTGATTGCAGTTCCGGAGCCGCCAAAGCCATAGCACTGGCTTGCTGTATGTGACAGCGAAAAGTGTGACGTTTTGCAAAGCAGTAAGGCCTTACGAGTAATGTCGGGGCTTTTATTTTTGTAAAAAAGGAACGGTTGTAAACCGTTCCCTACACAGCAGGCCGGTGGCCTGCACTACATACGCAATCCGTGTTTATTTGTTGATCCGATCCGTGTTCGTCCGTTTGCTCCGACGTATTGGCATAGTCGGAGCCCCGACCTTAGCGTCGGGGCAGTATCCGTGTTAATCTGTTTAGTTAGCAAAGCGGAAATGCACCACGTCGCCATCCACAATTACGTATTCCTTGCCTTCCACCCTTAGCCAGCCTTTGTCGCGCGCTTGTGCGTAGCCGCCCGCTTCCAACAGTTTGTCCCATTGGATTACTTCCGCTCTTATGAAGCCTTTTTCAAAATCGGTGTGGATTACGCCCGCGGCTTGCGGGGCTTTTGTGCCGGCCGGGCAGGTCCAGGCTTTGCTCTCTTTTGGTCCGGCTGTAATAAATGTTATTAGGCCTAAAGTTTTGTAAGCCTGTTTGATAATTTTATCAAGGCCGCTTTCCGGCAGGCCGAGTTCTTTTAAATATTCCGCGCGTTCGGCATCGGAAAGTTCGGACAACTCCGATTCTAATTGAGCATCAATTTGAATAATTCCACCCCTCCCTAACCCTCCCCCTAAAGGGGAGGGAATAACACCGATGCCCCCTGCAGTTTCCCCTCCCTTGAGGGGAGGGGTTAGGGGAGGGTGAAAAGATTTGTCATTAAGATCAAACTTGCTGTTTGCCACAAACAAAAACGGTTTTGTGGTTAAAAGCTGGATGTCTTTGCTGTGTTCTTTTTCTTCATCGGTCAACTGGACGGAACTGGCCATCTCACCTTTTTCCAGCGCGAGTTTATATTTTTTCAAAACCTGTTTTTTTACAATCGCGTCGCGGTCGCCGCTTTTGGCCTGACGCCCGACAGATGACAATCTGGTCTCAACATTTTGCAAATCCGCCAACTGAAGTTCTATGGCAATGGTTTCCATATCGCGTTTTGGGTCTACATTTCCCTGAACGTGGATAATATCGTCATCCACAAAAAACCTCACCACTTCCATAATGGCGTCAACTTCGCGAATGTGGCTTAAAAATTGGTTGCCCAAACCCTCGCCCGCGCTGGCGCCTTTTACCAGTCCAGCGATATCAACAAATTCTATAGAGGTCGGCACAATCTTCTCGCTTTTTTCCTGCGCGGCCAATTTTGCCAGCCGTTCATCCGGCACAGCCACAACCCCCACATTGGGGTTAATGGTAGCAAAAGGATAATTAGCCGCCTCCACCTTGCTTTTGGTAATGGCGTTAAATAATGTGGACTTCCCCACATTTGGCAGGCCGACAATGCCTATCTGAAATGACATAAGCGTGTTTTCCTCCCTCTCCCTCTGGGAGAGGGTCGGGGTGAGGGTTTTTAATTCAGTCGTCAGTAGTATAAAACAGATAACGGGTTTAGCCAAGAGCAAAAAAAGAAGGCGTCTTAGATAGACGCCCGCCGAAAATTCGGCTAAAAGATATTCCTATGCTGGATCACCCCCCTTTTCGCTGGTTGCGATTTTGTCCTGTTAAAACAGGATCTATTTATCCGATAGCCGCACCTACAGCGAAAAGGGAGGTATTTTCAGAGTATTCATGAGAATCCCCCTTGCAGGTTTATTATACAGGGAGCCGACTATTTTTTACAAATTTTTGAAATTAATTTTGTTGACAAAAAACAGTTTTGGATATAAACTCTATTGCAAGCAAGGCGCCTTAGGGTGCTAAGCTAATTTTATCTAAAGGAAAAAAGAGGATGGCAACTTGTGTTTGTGTCCGAGCAGGGAACTACAATAGGGTTCCTCCTTTCTACGGCAGGCAGATTAGAGCCAGGAGAAGGGGTGTCGAAAGGCTGTTTGCCTTTGCCTTGGACGGATCCAGGTTGAGGATTGCGCAGTGTCCTCAACGGTTTTCCCGGGTTCTCAGGAAGGTCTTCCAAGGAGTTCAGGTGGCCAAATGCCATACTGCAATTTCGGCCGCGGCGATTTTCAACCAAGCTATGGCGGCTGAAAATCATCAGGCCATTCAGAAGTTTCTGTCTTTCGGCCTTGAGGTCGTCATGTGTGCCGCGATCGGCGACCACCTGATTTTGGAATTGCGGTATATCGGACAGGGCTCCAACACCATCACTCTGTGTGACGTTCCCGCAGCTTTCGTCGCTCGGTAAAACGTTGTCACTTAAGTTGTCCCCAAGAGCAATTCAAGGGCGCGCATGCGAACTATCTCCTACGGTTCCGGGCGCCCTTTTTTCTTTTTTATGCTAAAATAACTTTATGGAAAAAATAGACACTTCAATATTTAAAGCTTACGACATTCGCGGGGTTTATCCTACGCAGATAGACGCGGAGTTGGTTTATAGGATTGCGCAGGGTTATGTTAAGTTATTGATGACGCGGAAGGACGCGGAATCTAACGCGGAAGGACGCGGAAAGCTAACTATTGCCGTGGGGCATGATATGCGGCTTTCGGGGGAAGAGTTTAGCGAGGCGGCAATTAGGGGGCTGACCGAGGCTGGGGTTGACGTTATTGATATTGGCTTGGTTTCTACCGATCAGTTATATTTTGCCGCGGCTACGTTGCCGGTGGATGGCGGCATTCAAATTACCGCCAGCCATAATCCCAAAGAATTCGGCGGGTTAAAATTGGTAAGAGCAAAAGGCGCGCCGATTTCCGGCGACACTGGGATTTATCACATTAGGGATTTGGTAGTTAGTGGGCAGTGGGCAATGGGCAGTGGGCAGAAGGGGACAGTGGAAAAGCAGGACATCAGGCCGGAATATTTTGACCATGTGTTTAAGACTTTTGATGTTACCAAAATCAAGCCGTTTAAAATTGTGGCCAATACCAACTTTGGTATGGCCACGCAGGCCATAGAGGAGCTAAAAAAACGCCTGCCTATTGAATTTTTAGAAATAGTCAACGGAAATTTGGATGGCAATTTTCCCAAAGGCCCGTCCGATCCGCTTTTGCCCTCCAATCGGACGGAAACCATCGCGGCTATAAAAAAATTAAAGCCGGATTTGGGCGTGGCCTGGGACGGCGACGCTGACCGTTGTTTCTTTTTTGATGAACTGGGAAATTTTGTGACCCCGGCGTATGCCAGCGCCCTGTTTGCCGAGTATTATTTGCAAAAAAATCCCGGCGCCAAAATTTTGCACGACACCCGCGTGGTGCGGGTAATTGACGACGCGGTTAAAAAATTCGGCGGCCAAATAATAGTAAACAAGGCCGGACATTCTTTTATTAAAGAGCGAATGATGAAAGACGATGTGGTCTTTGGCTGTGAAACCTCGGCCCATTACTATTTTAAGGACAATTTTTACCTGGACAACGGCCTTATACCGTTTTTGGCAATGCTTGATATACTTTCAACTGCAGTTCTCCCTCTCCCTCTGGGAGAGGGTAGGCCCGCCTCGACTCGCGTCGGGCGAGGCGGGGGTGAGGGTTTGCCAGTAACCTTTTCCGAACTCCTGCGCCCTCTCCGCGAAAAATTCTACATTTCCGAAGAAATTAATTTTGAGTTTACCAACCCCAATGTTTTGGAGCAGGTAAAAGCAAAATACGCGGATGCCAAAATAGACAACATAGACGGTTTTGATTTTAACTACCCCTCCTGGCGCTTTAATTTGCGCTCGTCTAATACCCAAAATCTGCTCCGCGTAAACGTGGAAGCCGACAGCGCGGAACTGCTAAAACAAAAAATTGATGAAGTCTGCGGCTTCATCAATCAAATAAAAGGTTAAAATAAAAGGTTGTGGCGGTCGACGAGCATTGGTCGACCGCCGGTTTGTCAGGCGATGGGGATAACGCGAGCAGGCGCGTTAGCAATTCGAATTTGATCCGGAGTAAAAACACGGTAGCCACGTAGCCGTATACTTCCCCGGTTTGCCTCCAGACCCTCCGAGTCCCCGGATTGGTTGTTGACCCTGACGGTCACACAACATCCGTAAATGCTTGGTTGCACGCCGGGTGTTATAGAAAACCCGTACCAAGGCTTCCTCATTTCGCCGGTCTCCATCATCGCTACGGCAACGAGCGCCGCGGCTGACGGAGTTGTCAACGTCACCTTTAGGAGGTGACATTTTGGAAGTTCGATAATTACTCCAGACATTGCATCCCTCCTCCATTGTTCTTTGGTCGCAAAAAAAGACAGCCAAAAGGTATTTTAGCTGTCTTTTTTTGAGGCTATTTTTAAATTCATGTTTTCTTTTATTAAAAGATTGCCCGTTAGAGTAACCCGATTTTTTGCTTAACTTCCAGTAAAGTTTCCGTGGCCACTTTTTTTGCTTTGCTTGCGCCATCGCCTAAGACTGCGGCCAAATATTCCGGTTTGGCCAAAAGCTCTTTCTTTTTTTCGCGGAAATCCGCAAAATAATCGGCAATATCTTTAGCCAGGGCTTCTTTGAGTTCGCTAAATTTTAGAGTGCCGGCTTTTTGTTGGTTAAGAAAATGAGCGGATTCGCCGGTTTGGCCAAAGTGAGCCAAAAGCAGCATTAAATTTTCCTCGCCCGGAGATTTTTGGCCGGCTTCCGACGCGGTTACCGCGCTTTTTATCTTTTTTTGGATTTCTGCGGGTTCGTCATCCAGAAATATGCATCCGGCGGGGTCGGATTTGGACATTTTTTTATCCGGCCGCTTTAAGTCCATAACTTTGGGGAAGTTGGTCCAAAGCGGTTTAACCTCTTCAAAGTAATTGCCAAAGCGGTTGTTGAATTTTCGCGCAATAACATTGGCCAGTTCCAAATGCTGTTTTTGGTCTATGCCCACCGGCACGGCCGTGGCTTTATAAATTAAAATATCCGCGGCCATAAGCACCGGGTAATCAAGCAGACCCATATTTATATTTTTAATCTGCTTTTGAGCCTTGTCTTTGTATTGGGTCATCCTCTCCAGCTCGGCGACCGGAATAATGCAGTTAAAAATCCAGGCCAGTTCGGTATGCTCGGGCATTTGGGATTGCAAAAGAATCGTGGATTTTTCCGGATTAAGCCCCGCCGCTAAAAAATTGGCCAGCAAATCCAAAACCATCATTCTTTTTTCTTTTGGCTCATAATTTTCGCTTATGGAATGGTAATCCACCAAACTAAAAAAACAATTATAATTGCCGCTGTCCTGCAGGGTTACAAAGTTGGACAGCGCGCCTAAATAGTTGCCAATATGGAGCCTGCCGGACGGCTGAATGCCGGAAAAAATAGTTGGTTTATTCATATGCGGTAATTATACCAAAAAACTCCCCAAAAGGGGAGTTTAGCCGTAAAGCTGTGAATGATTGCCGAAAACACGGGTCATTTTAGAGTATCCAGGTACTCTATGGCATCTTTGGCGTTAGTAAAGCCCGGGGATAGATTTTTCCCCCGCTTTATGTCTTTTAAAGCTTGTTTTATTTCTTTGTCGGTTTTATAGTTAAATTTTGGTTCAGCCACGACCATAACATCCATTTTGTGGTTGGCATAAGCCTGAGTGGCCATTTTGAGGACAAAAGCAAACGGCACGCCTTCCAGCTTGGCTCTTTTCATCGCCCTTTGTTTTAAAGTTTTGTCAATTTTGAATATAATCTGGCTGTTCATAAATTAAATTTTAATAGTATAATCAAAGTATAACTTGTGGTTATATACTTGTCAACCGCCTAAACATGCCTAAATACCCCTTATGTTGCTTAAAATCGGGGAAAAGGGTAAAATTAAGGCATATTTGATAATCAAAGATTGGTGCAAATCCGCCGTAGCTTTAGCGAAGGCGGGAAAAAATAATCAATAAAGATATGGCTAAAAGATTCCTTTCTGAGCGTGAAGGTCAAATAAAATTTTTTGAAGATTTAAGAATCAGTGCTGATGTAGAACTAACGCACAATACCGATGGCGTATACAAAGGTACGCTTTTTGAGTTTAAGCTTGCAATTTCTGATATTAACAAAGTATTATTTCAAGCTATTAAATACCTCAGCCATAAACGGATTAAGGGCGAACCAGTTCCAGCACAAATATTATTAGTAGCGCTCAATGAGGAAAATGCTTATCTATTTAACTCCGATGATTTTATTGATGATATAGAGAAAATTTATGCTGGTGCGGCTAGCAAAAATAATTCCAATTTTAGTACCAAAATCGACCCTAAAAAGATTGATTATAGTAAGCCAAATGGCTTGAAACGTATTTTAGAAATTTTGGATATACAAAAATATACCAAAATTCACATTGATGTATTTGATGTAGTAGGATGGGCAAATCATTATTACGCCGTTAACCCAAAGGCCAGCAAGAGCGATTTATTTGAAGAACTGCGTACGCCAAAGCAATTTAAAAATTACGTATATCCATGGAAAGGCAAGGACTTAGATTTCAAATACATTAACGATCTCCTAAATGCTAAGATTCTTAAAAAAGAACTCGGAGCCTTTTATACACCCGCTCCTTATTGTCGCAAAGCTACTCAACTTGTTCGCCGCGCCATAAAAAGCCTGCCCTCAGGCCACGACTATATAATTCTTGATCGTTGTGCTGGCACGGGTAACTTGGAAGAATTTTTAACAGACCGCCCCGTTGATGATATAACAATCGGTGAGCTTGGCCGCTATTTAGATAAAGACCTTAAAACACAATACCTGCAGAGCAAAAAAGACGTTATAAATACTCTTTACGCTGGGCGGTTTGATGATATTACTATTGGAGAGTTGGAAAAGCATAAAACTAAGATAAGCCTGCATGACTATTTATCTGACAATGAACTTAGCCACACTATAGTAAATACTTATGAGTTGAAGGAGTGGATTGTATTAAATGAACGGCTGGGGGATAAAGTAAAATTAATTATTCCACCTCAGGCAGATCCCATTGATCCGTTAGTGAATGGTGGCGACGCTTTAAGCGAACATTTTGTGCTTGGAAGCCGCGTTGGTATGTTGTTTGTAAACAAGGAGTATCTTGCCATAATTGACGAGTTGAATAGCTACGTAGCGGATAAAAAAACCAATATAATTTTACTTGAAAATCCTCCATTTAGAGATGAGACGTCTAATTCTCACATGAGCGGAAAATCCAGTTCCAGTTACGTTAAGAAAATAATGAGAACAGAAGTAAAGGGCGCTTCCCTCAATGATTTATCCAACCAATTTATATGGTCAGGTTGGAATTACTATCTTAAGAAGCCAAACGACTACTTTATACTTTTTTCACCAATAAAATACTGGAAATCAGCTGGACTTGTAAATAAACAAATTATCGAGGGGTTTGTATTTAATCGGCATCATTTTCATGTTAGTAACGCATCGGCTATTACTTGCATACTTTGGAAAAATGAAAATGAAAACAAAGAAACTATTAAGCTTAGTATCTGGGATTTTGATTATAATTTGGAAGGTGGAATATCAGATGGCTCAATTGTAAATATTAAAAAAGAAATAGAAGTAAAAAAAGTTCATCATCTTCTTAGTGAATTCTATGATAAAAGGGATGATAAATCCGATTTGAATGACGGAATAGTTTGCAGTCTTGATGGGACTGAATATAAAGAGAAAAACAGCAGAGTCATAAAAAAATATAACAAAAACATTATCGGCTATCTTGTAACACAACAATTTGGTTTTGAAAATCCGCGATTATCAACAAATCTCACAAGATGTGCTATTTATAATGGTAACGGATTTTTTCTTAGGGCAGATAATTTTATTGAAAAGTTACCTTTATTTGCAGCGGGGAAAATGCCGATTGAAAAAACCTGGTGGTTAAATGGGTTAATATTTAAAACCTCTGACGGCGGTGAAAGGTACAAAAAAGACGATAATTTTCTAAAATCATGTTTCATTTTTACCTGTTTGTCATATTTTAATAAATGCAGATCGCTTTACGGTTCAGATGGTCGTTACTATAGGAATGAACTATGTTTTGACGTTAACACGTTAGCTATAAAAAAGCTTAAGGAGTATAAGCTAACAGATGGAGAAGAATATTTGCTTGAAACTTTCAATCAAGTCCTAATTAAAGCCAAGGCGACCGCTAATTATAACTCAAAATACAGCTACGGCATTTATCAAATTGACCAAGAACTTAATACACGGCATAAAAATGAAAATGACGAATGGATTTATGATCATCCGGAACTCAATACCTCAATTATCAGCTTAAGGACAAAATTATTAAAATACTACGAGGTTGCTATACAACCAAAGTTATTTGATTACCAATTGTTGAAATAATTATGTAAAAAAACATTTTGGGATAGAAGAAAAGGAAGCAGGCCATATTAAGCCGTGGAGCAAGGGAGGTGCGACTACGGCGAAAAATTGCCAAATGCTGTGCGTAGATGATAACAGGACTAAATCCGGGAAATAAAATTGATCAGGAAGTTTATAAGCTTTATGGTTTGAAGGATGAGGAAATTAGGAAATTAGGATTGTAGAAGCTTAATTTCCGTGGTATACTTTTAGCGTAAACTGGCGTTATATTTATTATGGAAATGGATAAAAAAGCGAATTTTAATAAGACCTACGCCAATCTTCCCCAGGCCAGCCGTGAGGAGATTATTGGCGTTGTCGGAAATGAACCCTACACCTGGCAGTCGGCAAAACTGGAAATTGAACAGGATACGGAAATTGGCAAGGAAATTCTTGATTTGCTATACAAATTAAAAATACTTACGTGAACAGCCAACCGCAAAACTCAATAATTAGCGAAATCAGTCAGGACGCGGAGTTAAGAGAACAGCTAAAGAAGCTGGTTTTGGAAAGAGTCGGCGCAATGCCGGACTCTATGAATTTAGCGGTTGGGGCTGCCGAACTTACCAAAGACACACTTTTAGAACATATCCGCCAAGAGGACGAGATAGGGAAGCAGTTTATGGAAATGGATTTAGAATTTTTGCGCGATTTGGCGAGTGGAGCGATTTATGCCGGTAAATAAATCTGCCCTTATAACCCGTCCTCATCATGAAGTGGTGACAAATTATCTTTGCGCGTGGAGCGAAGACGTTTTAAATATGAATAATAAGCGGGCCGGCGCCGTTTACGACTTAAAGGGTGATAAAGCGACAAAAAAGAATTTTGAAAGTTATTGTAAAAAGCATAATCCCGCCTTTATATTTCTTAACGGGCATGGAAATGAAGACGTAATAGCGGGGCATGATGACGAGGTTTTGGTTGACAGTCAGGGCCGTTTTGAGGGTTCCATAATATACGCGCGAAGTTGCGACGCCGGAAGAAAATTGGGCGATGTTTTATTAAAAAATGGAGTAACTACTTTTATTGGTTATTCCAGAAAATTTATTTTTAGTTATGATCCTTCCAAAGTTTATCATCCGCGAAACGATAAGCTGGCCGGTTTATTCCTTGAACCCTCCAATTTGGTCGCCACGACGATCTTAAAAGGGCACACCGCCGCGGAAGCCGATAGCCGTTCTAAAGATGCGATGTATAAAAATTTTCGTAAGATGCTTTCCAGCGCGGCCAGTTATGAAGAGAGATACGCGGCCCGTTGGTTATGGGGGAATATCAGTAGCCAGGTTCTTTTAGGAAAAGCGGAACAAAAAGTTTAGTTGAGCTTTTGTAAATACAAAAACAGCTCCGAGAATGGAGCTGTTTTTTATTTTACACTTCAATTACCACCGGCAAGACCATTGGGCGTCTTTCGGTTTTTTGGTAGAGGTATTCGCCAATTTCGTCGCGGACGATGTTGCGGAGGAAGGCGTAGTTGGGTTCAAGTTTTTCTTTACCTTTGGACTCAACTAATTTGCGGACCTCGTGTTTGACTTCGCGGATAAGGTCGTCGTTGCCCTTCATATAAATAAAGCCGCGGGAAATAATGTCCGGCTGGTTTACCAGTTTTCCGGTTCGTCTGTCCAAAGTCATAATTATGACGAACATTCCGTCCTGCGCCATAACCTGGCGGTCGCGGATAACAACTTCACCCACATCGCCAATGCCCAGCCCGTCTATAAACACGTAGCCGGAGGCGATTTTGGGGTCTTCCACGACCTTGGCTTCCTTGGCCGAAGTAATTTCCAAAATCTGTCCGTTATCCAGCGCAAAAATATGGTCTTCCGGAATTCCCATTCCTTTGGCCAGCTCCGCGTGCGCCACAATCATATGGTGTTCGCCATGGATGGGCATAAAGTATTTGGGTTTGGTGAGCGCAATCATCAATTTTAATTCTTCCTGATGCGCGTGGCCGGAAGTGTGGATGTCCAAAGTTTTGTTGTAGATAACGTGAGAACCCAAACGCGTTAGGTTGGAAAGCATCGCGGCAATGGCCCGCTCGTTGCCCGGAATGGGGGAGGCGGAAACAATAGTGGTGTCGCCTTTTTTAATTTTAACGGTTTTGTGGTCGCCGCGGGCAATGCGCGCCAGTCCAGCCGCTTCCTCGCCCTGCGCGCCGGTTGTTAAAACAACAATCTGGTTGTCCGGAAATTTTTTGGCGGCGTCGGATTTAATAATAATTTTGGGCTGGATTTTTAGGTAGCCCAAAGACAGCGCGATTTCTATGTTGTTGACCATAGAGCGGCCGGTAACAATAACTTTGCGGTTGTATTTGGCCGCGGCGTCAAACAATTGCTGGATGCGGGAGATGCTACTGGAGAAGTTTGCAAAAATAACGCGGCCTTTAATTTCGGAAAAAGCGCGGTCTATGGTTAAGCCGATTTCTTTTTCGGAAACACAGTAGCCGGGTTTTTCCGCGTTGGTGGAATCGGACATTAACAGCAAAACACCCTCGGCGCCGAACTTGGCGATTTTATCAAATTCCGTGGGTTTGTTGTCTACCGGCGTGTGGTCAAATTTCCAGTCCGTGGCGTAAACAATCTGGCCCACGGGCGTGGTAATGCACAAACCGATGGAATCGGGAATGCTATGGTTAAGCCTAAAGAATCTGATTTTAAAACTGCCCAAAGCCAAAATATCGTCTTTGGTCATACTGTTGATTTTTGAGCGCCCGAGCAGGCCGAACTCTTCCAGGCGTTTGTTTATAAACGCGGCGGTAAGAGGCAGTGTGTAAATAGGCGGATCGCCTAATTTTGGCAAAATGTAAGGCACGGCGCCAATGTGGTCCAAATGCCCGTGGGTAATAATTACGCCGCGGATGCGCTTTTTATTTTCTTCCAGCCATTTGGTGTCCGGAATAATATAGTCTATGCCCGGCATTGTGTCGTCGGGGAAGGCAAGACCCATATCTATAATTATGATGTCGTCGCCGTATTCCAGCGCGGTCATATTTTCACCGACTTCTTCCACTCCGCCCATAGGGATAATTCTTAAGTTCTGGCGGGAGGCGGTGTATTTGCTCGTGCTTAAAGTTGTTTGCGCGCCAAAATCAAGTCCGCCCATTTTGTTCATGAGCTGGTCTAAATGGTCCGCCTCGGCTCCGCGAGAGCGAGACGGGTCCGCCTTTGGCTGATTTTGATTTTGCGCCTGTGGCCGGTTTTGCTGTCCGCCTCGGCTCGCGCCGGGCGAGACGGGTCCGCCTCGGCTCGCGCTCGCCTCGCTATCGCGAGAGCGAAGCGGGCCGGGCGAGACGGGTCTTTGCTGTCCGTGCCGGTGGGGCTGTTGCTGATGTCTTTTCATCATTTGATTAGTGAGTAGTGATTAGTGGTCAGTAATTATAGGACTTACGTACTTACTCCTTTTTCCCCTCCCTTTAGGGGAGGGGCTGGGGGAGGGTGATAAAAGAGTCAAATGTTTTGCATCTTTAACCCCCTCCCTAACCCTCCCCTCAAGGGGGAGGGAAACAAATGCGTAAGTCCTAAATTAGACAGACTAAAAATCAATCAAAGCTATTCTGTCCAAGCAAAAACTTGGACTTATTTATTAAATTTTGTTTCTCGGCCTTAAGTGGAATCTTTCACCGACCCAAGGGGAGCCTTGCTTTTAAGCAATTAACAAATGACAACTAAAAACACATTTTTTAACTGTCGCTTGATAATTGACTTCGCTTTTGTTTCCAAGAGTTTTTTAACTTGTATTTAAATTATATCACGCCTCGGGTTT
>Ga0265316_10001353_pt1 | contig 26365 bp, 28 predicted proteins | sample 4522metaG_FD_202092 | JGI IMG/M metagenome (GOLD analysis project Ga0265316, IMG submission 202092) | Rhizosphere microbial communities from Carex aquatilis grown in University of Washington, Seatle, WA, United States - 4-5-22 metaG | ecosystem: Host-associated > Plants > Roots > Rhizosphere >... | reverse complement strand
AAACGCGTCCCTGCTCCACGATTTTACCAGCGTATCGCTGTCGGCGCTGGCCGGACGCTTGACCAAATGACAGCCTTTTAAATTTACCGGCGATGAGCTGGCATTAAAAAATTCTATAAAATCGTTACCGGTATTATTTTTCCCGCCGGTAATTTGGATTTGGGAAATATAAATCTGCCCCGAAGCAAAAATCGGAACTGTCCACGCAAAAAAAATCGCCGCAAAAATTAAAATTTTCCTCATAAAAAAACACCTTCCGTAGGTGTTCCAGACACTCAATAAAATTTCCCAATTTCCTTATTTCCTTATTTCCTTATTTCCTTATTTCCTTATTTCCTTATTTCTCTATATCGATTAACCTTTATCCTCAGCCTCTGCCTCTTTAAACAATGCCCCCAAAACTCCATTGACGAATTTCCCCGAACTTTCCCCGCCAAAAGTTTTGGCCAGCTCCACGGCTTCGTTTATAGCCACTTTGGGCGGCACCTGCTTTAGGAACATCAGTTCAAACACGCCCATACGCAGAACGTTGCGGTCCACCGGCGGCACCTGATCCATTGGCCACTCCGGCGCGTTTTTTACAATTATTTGGTCTATGGCCGTTAAATTTTTAACCACGCCGTTAACTAATTCAAAAACAAACCCGCTGTCGTCCGCGGCAGAGGCGAATTCTTTTATATGACTGCTCACAATGCCGTCCAGCTCTTCCTTTTGCCCGTTAAAATCCCACTCAAAAAGAGACTGCAGGGCGATGGTTCTTGATAAGTGACGATTAGCCATAAATAAGAAATGACAAAAATGAGCAAAAATGAGCAAAAATAATAAAAATTACTGCAGTCCTATTTTTGTCAATTTTGTCATTTTTTTAATTTTTGTCATTTATTTAGTTACTTTGCGCCCCTTATAATACCCGCAAGCCTTGCAGGGCAAATGCGGCATTACGGCCGCGCCGCAATTTTTACAAACCGCAAACGAAGTCTTTTTTAAAGCGTGATGGCTTCTGCGCTGATCCCGTCCGCTTCTGGTTTTGTGCTTTTTTGGAACTCCCATGAATTTTTCTCCGAAAAATTCACCCTGAGCGAGTCCCGAAAAACGGGACTAGTCGAAGGGTAAAATTTAAATTAAATTAAGTAAGCAAATTATAGCTAAATAAAGGCTTTTCGTCAAACCAGACTTGGTCAATTGTTAATTGTCAATGGTTAATTGTTTTTATCCCATTCTATAATCCGCCGGCGAAGACAGGATGTTAAGTTAAATATTTATCTTGCGATAAAAATTTGAATTAACACATTCACCGACGGATTATAAAAAAGAATTAATGCAGTCTCCCTCTCCCTCCGGGAGAGGGTCAGGGTGAGGGTTTCTATTTGCAAAGGTACTGCGGGGATGAAGCAAAACGCGCGACGGCGTGCCACATCCCCACTTAGCGATTACGATCCCCCGGCTCAATGAGCGAAAGGATCATTGCAAGAAAAACCCCGAGTGCCAAAATGGGAACCATTATTGGCATTACTCATCACCTCCGCTGTCCCTTCTCCAGGGCCAAATCTCGACCAACAAAATCACGGCCGCGACAACCCCTAAAAAAGCCAGAAAGACGATAAGTTCTTTCATACAACCCCCTTTGATTCTTGGTTGCTGTCGTTATTTTCCAATACCAACAACAGCATAAAGCCGACAAAAGCAATGGCCCGAAAGCGGAAGGTCAAACGAATGACCCAACCGACAAATTCAAGCAATCTGCTGGCCACGAATTGAACCGCTTCCGCGATTCGCTTACCGAACCGACAAGTGCCAGCCCAGTTTGGAGCCACTAAAACGGCAAAGATGAGAAAAACTATCATCCCATCAAAATAGACAAAAAACATACTCCACCCCCAAATCCACTCGTCTGCAAAAGGCAGATGGACAAATTTGGAAGCAAAATGTGGAAGGGGCGACAGAAAAACAACCTGCGCCCCCTCACGCTCGTCTTCGGACTTATCGTTCAATAAGCCCTCCTTTCTTTTTTGCCCGCAACTAATCAAAGAAGCGGACAAGAACCCAGGCGGCCAACAGGCCGCCGATGAGTGCGGGGATAGCACCCCACACCCACAACTCTTTTTTTGCCGGCGCTTCAACCGGCTTATCTTCTGCCGGTTGAAGAAACTCAATCGGCGGGAGTTTTAGAAGCGGCGGATGCATGCGTCCTACCATTCCTTCCCCCCTTTCTTCCCAGCAAGTTGCGAACCCTGCCGGAAACACTGGTGCTATTATAATATAACGCCAAAGTTTCTGGAAGTGTTAATTTTTGCATAAAAAAAGGAGCATATTAACGCCCCTTCCTAAATTATATACAACAACTTTTTAGTTTTTAAATTTGCGGAAAACGAACTGGCAATCAGACAGATAACCGCCTGGCCGCCAAACCGCTTGCCGCAAATTTTCACATCCGTGTTAATCCGTTTGCAGTATCCGTGTCCATCTGTTTGCTTACACAATTGTGAGTCTTAGATTAAAGGCCAAAGGGTCGTCGGACCCTAAAATAATTTGCCTATCTATAGACGCACAATAGCGTAAACAACACTATCTCTACTAAATACGAAAGGTAGCTTCGTGCCGTAGGCAGATCCGCCTCTGGCGGAAAATACTAAACCGGCAATTTCCAAGTTTCGTATTTCGTTCTTTTTAGTATTTGGTAGAAGTTTTAATTTGGCCTTAGCCAAATTAAAACCGTATACTTCAATACAGGAGAACCTTAGGAATAACGTTCTAGTATGCAGTATACGGCTTTATAGTGCCGCCAATCCGGTTTAACGAAATTAGCAGCATAAGATCATCCCGACGTTTCAGTCGGGACCCCGACCGAAGCGTCGGGGCAGATACACAGATAGGCGCGGATTGCGCGGATTTGTGTTCCTGGATAAGTCCCCCACACCAATCTCCATCAAAGTAATTCCGGATAAATGATTCTCTAAATCTGTAATGTGGAAAATTTTATTCTTCTATCAACTTGGTGAAGATTAGTGTAGGGGCCGTATACCCATTTGTCTCCTGTAAAAACAGACGGATATATTTATTGAGTTGTTAATGGCACGCTTTTTGAACGTGACTAATCATTCTACACCAAAAAAGCCCTTTTGTCAACCCCGTTAGAAGTTAAATTGCTTAAATTAAAGGAAAAATTAAAAAACACCTACAATTGTTAGAATTATAGGTATCTTTATCAAACTTCTAACGGGGTCAAGGGCTTTGGGTCAAAATACTGATTTATGGCTTATTTAAAACAAAAAACTATACCCCCCAATTAAAAATGTTTTCTATAAACTGGATTAGAGATGGCCTCAACTTTTCTTCTTGGCAATTTCCAGCCCAAACAAGCAACTCTTGCTTAAGATCGGCTTTCGATAAATTTATACCATGTAAAAACTCATCAATAAAACTTTGTAAAAAACGGACATCGTCTTCGTTTACCGGAACCAAACCTTCAGTCTTTTTCTGCTCTAAATAATGCAATGAGGCGACTCTGTATATTTTTAACCGCAACTCTTTCATTAAAATATCGTCCATTTCTTTTCCTTCAGGAGAGTTTATAGTCATATTTTTAAGTAAATTATCTAAACCCATTATACCAAAAAGTCCGGGGTTTTAAAACCCCGGACTTTATTTGAATATCAGCATCCGTGTTCATCCGTCTGCAGCATCCGTGTTCATCCGTTTAGTACCCCATCCCGCCCATTCCCCCGCCCATACCACCAGGCATAGGTTCGGAAGATTTCGGCTCGGGCTTGTCTACAATAATGGCTTCGGTGGTCACTAACGTGGAAGCAATAGAGACCGCGTTTTCCAAAGCAAGGCGGGTGACTTTAACTGGATCAACAATACCCACTTTCATAAGATCTTTAATGCTACTCGATAGGCTTGTTCGATCAATATTGCCAAAATCATAACCAAAATTAGGATTTTTTTCCTCAAGCTGCTTCTTTTGGATTTCTGATGCCAGCTCTCCTGCTTCAATGCTAGAATTTCTAGCCATTTGTTTGAAAGGCTCCGACAAAGCTCTGAATACAGCCCATACCCCAGCATCTTCATTAACACTAATTTTTCCTTCTTTTCTAAAGTCCTCTAACTTTGTAGAAATATGCAATAAAGCCGCCCCGCCGCCAGCAATAATACCTTCTTGCACTGCTGCTTTTGTTGCATTCAACGCATCTTCAACTTTAAACTTCTTGGCTTTCATTTCCGTTTCGGTAAAAGCACCAACTTTAATCACGCCAACCCCACCAGTTAAGCGAGCAATTCTCTCATGCAATTTTTCTTTATCATACTCGGATGTGGAGTTCTTTATTTCTAACTCCATTGTTTCAACCCTATTTGCTATTTTCTCATTGTCGCCACTCCCATCCACAATAGTGGTATGTTCTTTGGTAGCAATTACCTTGCGCGCCTTACCCAAATCCGTAACCTCAGCCTTATCTAGTTTCAAACCCATCTCTTCCGTTATAACCGTGCCACCTGTTAATATGGCAATGTCCTGGAGCATTTCTTTTCTACGGTCGCCAAAACCGGGAGCCTTAACTGCCAAAACATTAAAACTGCCTCGAATTTTATTTAAGACAAAAGTTGTCAGCGCTTCGCCTTCTACTTCATCCGCAATAATTACTAAATCTTTTTTGCCGCTTTGCGCGACTTTTTCCAGCAAGGGTAAAATTTCCTGGACCGAAGAAACTTTTTTATCTGTAATTAAAATATAAGAGTCTTCCCAAACCGCTTCCATTCGCTCAGTGTTTGTAACCATATAAGGATTAACATAGCCTTTGTCAAAACGCATACCCTTAACTACTTCCTTTTCCAGACCGGTGGTCTGGCCTTCTTCCACCGTAATAATTCCTTCATGACCAACTTCTTCCATGGCCACTGCAATTAATTTACCAACTTCTGGATCAAGTGAGGAAATAGTAGCAACTTGTTGAATTTCATCTTTAGTTTTAATTTCCTTTTTTACCAAATTTAGTTGGCTAATAATATATACAAGGGCTTTATCCATACCCCTTTTAATATCATTTGCTATTGCTGGGTTTGCAGCGACTACCTTAAAAGCCTCAGAAATCATCTTTTGAGCTAAAACTGTGGCGGTGGTTGTGCCATCTCCAGCGGCCTCGTTAGTCCTATTTGCGACTTCTTGAATTAGAGACGCCCCCACATTTTCAAATTTATCTTCCAACTCAATTTCTTTTGCCACCGTAACTCCGTCATCAGTGATAACTGGACTCCCATACCCTTTATCTAAAATTACCGATCTACCTGTCGGGCCCAGAGTAACTTTAACTGCATCGGCTACTTTATCAATACCAGCTTTGACTGCCTGTTTTGCTTCGAACGTATATTTTATAATTTTAGACATAATTTAAAATAAAAAAGGTTAATTATTCAATTAAAGCAATAGCCTCATTATGACTCTCCTCTTTTCCAACATATAGAACTCTATATATAGTTGACCTGTCTTCAGGCATTTCAATCTTTACATCATCATAACCCTTTTTAGCCAAGATTTTATCCCCAACTTTTAGACCCTGACTTTTTATTGCTTCCCCGTTACCAACTTCTACTATTTGATAAATTCCGGTTTCTTTATTTTCTAATGTATCTGGTAACAAAATTCCGCTTTTTGTCATCTTTTCAGCAGAAATTTCCTTGACCAGAATGCGGTCACCTAAAGGCTTTACTAGCATATTTTTTCTCCTTATTTAATGATCTTTAATATATAAATTATCACTCTTTCGTAATGAGTGCTAGGGGTATTTTAATCCAAAACAAGTCTCTGTGTCAAACCATAAAAAATCGCTGTAAAAGCTCCCTTTGCTTGCTTTGCGGATGGAATGAAAGTTCGTCTTCCAAAACCAAAATAAACTCCTCTTTGCGGATTTTGGGCAGTTGCCAGTTTTTTAATTTAATTTCCAGCCATTGGCCGAATTTCCCCGAAAGCAGATGCTCCAAAAACTTTTGCAAAGATGACGGCTCATCAGCAATACCGCGGCTTGTCCGCCGAAGCTTCAGCGAAGGCGGAAGCTCTCCCCTCTTGAGGGGAGATGCCCTGAGTGCATCCGAAGGGCAGAGAGGTTGATCCTTTTCAAAATTCGGAAAAAACATTTTAATCCACGCGCCATTCCTTTCCTGAAACCCCTCAATTACCGAACTATAAACCAGCGGCCTAAGCTTGGCATACTCCCAGGCGGTGTACAAATTTTTTAATTCACCGATGGTTTTTATTCCAGCCAAATAATGGTTTAAGCAAAACCTGTCGGCGATTTTTTTGCCGTGCCGGCGCATTCCCAAAACCTGAAAATAGGCCGTGACCGCCGTGCGCCCAAGCCATAAAAATTTCGGCTCCACAATTATGAGCAAATCAATATCCGAACCCGGCTTCTGCACTCCCTGAGCCTGACTGCCGGCCAAAGCCGCGCTCCGCACAAACGGCAAATATTTAAGCCCGCCGATAAACTTGCGAATCCTGCGTTCTCTTTTAATGCCATAAATATAATTGGCCAAACGCTGGTCTATAATATCCGTTCTCCCCCTTAAACAATAAAAACCGTTTTTTTGCTCTACTTCAGCTTTACACTCGGAATCTAGACACCGGGCAATTTGGTCAATGGCAACTTTTTGATTATCATCGGCTGATTGGTTAATGAGTTCCCAACTGGTATTTATTTGATTCTTCAGGTTCCCAATATCCGCCAATAAAAATTTATACAATTCCAAAAGCGTCACCGGATAATCCTGCAAATCAAAAAATTTAAGACTGGAAACAATACGATTTTTAAGCATAAAAAATCGTGAAATATAATTGAAATAGGGAAATAATGAAACGGGGAAATTACCCGGCCTTAGATCGATAAGTTGCGCTTATAAAATGATTGAGTTTAATTTGGAGTTTTTGACTGATTTCCTTATAAATTTTATAGTCTTCTTCTGAAACCTTTTTACGCTTATATATTAAATCTATCCAATGCTCAGAGCATTCAAACAGGGAACCTCTTGCATTGTAATAAAATTTAATTTTATCCAGATAATGAAACCGCCCGTAACCCTCGGCTACATTTGCCCCAACAGAATCTGTAGATTCAATAAATTGATCCCCGTTTATCTTTTTTATTTGCCAATCAAGGGGTTCGTATATTCTCCAACCACAGTCGCTCAAATCTCTAGCGAGCTGATAAACTTCCAAATTTTGTAACGTTATGTACGTTTTTTGATTTTCCATAATTTCTCTATTTCTCTATTTCTCTATTTCTCTATTTCCCTATTTCCTAGTTTCATAATCCTAATTTATCCAAGGTTATTTCAGCCCATTCTTCAAAACCATCTTCTTTATAAACCCTCAGCTTGTGCGAAAATTCGGTCTCGGAAAATTTATACTGCGTTTGCGCCGATTGGCCGGCGCGATGGGAATACAGCTCTTTTTTCTCCAAGACCACCGGCCGATTTTCCCTAACGAGTTTAAATTTTCCGGACGGATTTTCAAAAATCAGGATATCCTGTGTCCCCTGTTTTATGGGTCCGTCTTGCTTGCCCCGTACCGAATGGTACTGGGGCGTGTCCATTATTAAATCTTCATGCGTAAGGCTGGCGTTTTTAAAATGCTTCTGCGCGGCCTCCACAAGTTGTTGCCATTTTTCTTCAAGCATATGGTTGCAATTACTTTTTAAATTTATCGGATACAATCTGAACTTCCTTAAAAACCTGCGGCTCGTTAATGGTTAAAAGCCGGCCATTTTCCATAACAATCTTGCCATTGATGATGGAATCAACCACGTCATCACCACCGGTATTATAGACCAAAGTGGAATAAATGTCGTAGGAAGGCAGGAGGCCCGGCTTTTGCAAATCTAAAACAATAATATCAGCCTGCTTGCCGGTTTCCAGAGAACCGATTTTGTCATCAAGCCCCAAAATTTTGGCGCCGTCTATAGTAGCCATACGAACAATTTTTTCCGGGTCAATTGAGTAACCGTTTTGGCAAAATTTATCCGCCGATGAACATTTTAAAAATCCGTAAGCCGCGAAGTTCATTTGCCCGAACATATCCAAACTGTTGCTGGATGCCGCGCCGTCTGTGCCAATGCCAACTGTTACGCCGCTGTCCAGCATTTTTACAACCGGGGTTAAAGACGGCCCCAGCTTGGCCTCGCTTTTTGGATTAAACGACACGCCCGAGTTTGGATATTCGCCGATAATATTCATTTCATTCGCGTTGACATCGGCCGCGTGCGTCAAAACCAGCCTGTTTCTTAAAAAACCCGCTTGCGATATTAACTGCGTCGGCGTTAGATTATATCTTACCAAAGCGTCCGCGCGGTTTTGTGGATCTTCCTCAAAATGGATATGAACCAAATAATTATTTTTTAAGGCGTAATCGGAAATTTGTTTGAGCTGAACCGGCAAATAATCTAAAAACGGATTGGGCGCCAACGAAAAACTGATGAGCGGATTGTTTTTATTTTGGTTTATAAAATTTTGGTCAAAAATTAAACCATTTTTCGTGTCCGTAATCCCCACGCGCAACACCGCGCGCATACCGGCCTCGGTAACGGCCTTGGCCGTGCTTTCCGGAAAAAAATACATATCATTAAACGCCGTGGTCCCGGTGCGAATCATTTCATCCTCTGCCAAAAGACTGCCCCAGTAAACATCATCCGCTGTTATATTTTTTTCATAAACCGATGTTGTTGTTAGCCAAGGTTCAAAAGCGTCGCCATCGTCCGCTCCCCTCAGCAAAGTCATCGCGGAATGGGAATGCGTGTTTACCAAGCCGGGCATAACCAGCTTTCCGTCCGCGCTGATGGTTTGTCTGGCGTTGATGGAATTTGGAGCCGCTCCTTTTCCCAAACCGATAATTTTACCGTCTTTTATTTCCACCCAGCCGGGATTATAAATGTCGGAGTTCGCATCCAAAGTCAAAACCTCGGCGTTGGTAATTAGTATGTCCGCCGTGTAATTTTTGTTTTCTGATAATCGCCGATATTCAAAATGCCAAACCAAAAACCCCGCGGCAACTACTACCAATATTAAAAAAGTAATATTCTTGCGCAATGTTTAAATACTTAGATATTTAGATGTTTGTGTCATTGCGAGGAGGCCGGGGCTTTGACTGGCCGACGCGGTAATCTTTCTTAATGATAAGATTGCTTCGGCTGCACTCGCAATGACAAATGATACTCTTATTGCAAACCTTGGAGAGGCGCTATATAAGCCGCGGTCAAACTCTTCATAGCAAACGGCACAACCACCAGCGCGGCCAAAAGCGGCAGAACCACCAAAATAACGGTAATATACAAAGACCACTTCATATAATTTTTGGTCTTCCGCGTATTCTCATAAATAGCCAAAAGCATTTCATCCTGCGAGGGCTTTGGCGGCAGATTAGTTGCCGGTTCGGATACGGATGTTTGGGTTTGATTGGTTTCCATAGTTTTTCCTTTCTTTATATTATTTTAGCACACCCTTGCAGTTCCCTCCCCTCCTGAGGGGAGGGTTAGGGAGGGGTTGCGTCCTCCATAATCACAACCTCTCTGCCACTCGGTTGCACTCGCGGCATCTCTCCTCAAGAGGAGAGAGCTCCGCGGTTTTGCAGATGATTACTTCTGACAGTGTGGGCAAAACGAACCTGTCCTTCCCCCCAGTTTAACTGCTTCGATAGTACTTCCGCAACGCTTGCACTTTTGTCCTTTGCGCCCGTAGACAAAATGGAATTTGCCCATTTGCCCCCAAGAGCCGTCAGTTCTCACAAAATCTCCGACCGAGGAACCTTTGGCTTTTATACCCTTAATAAGCACGGGCTTAATCCATTTATAGACAGCTGCCAATTCTTTATCCGTAAGCGATGAGACCGCGCGCGTCGGCCGCGCGCCTGCGTGAAAAAGAATTTCATCGGAATAAATATTCCCAATCCCGGCCACCACTTTGGGATCCATCAAAACCTGCTTGATTTTGCCATGGTGACGTTTTTTCACGGCCGTGAAAAAAGCTCGCATTGTAAATTTTTTGTCCAGGGGTTCGGGGCCATATTCCTGAAGCTCTTTTACCTGATTTATTTCATTATCCCGCACCAGCTTCATATACCCGAATTTACGGATGTCGTTAAAATAAAGATGGCTACCATCAACAAATTTAAAAATAACATGCGTATGTTTACCCGGCAGTTTAACAAACGGCGCTGATAATTTGTTGAACATCCGATACTGCCCGCCGGTTTTAGCCCGCAACTTTTTGTCCTCAAAAATAAACTGCCCGGTCATTTTTAAGTGGACTAACATAAGTGTATTCCTCCCTCTCCCTCTGGGAGAGGGCCGGGGTGAGGGTTCTGACAGATCAAATATCAATAGTTTCGCCCGCCGCTTAACCGACAAAAATTTTTTTCCTTTTAACAAACTTATAAACTTATTAACTGACCGCTTACTGGCTGTCCTGATGTTGCTAACGATGCTGGGGCCAACTGCCACCATTTTAGGCGCGTTAACCTCCACGGACTTAATTGTCCGGTTTTTTAACTTGCGATTTAACTCGTTAACTATAGTTTGGACTTCAGGCAACTCCGGCATAATCGCGCTTGTTAGAAATAAAGAAATTGTTGAAATTATGAAATTAAGGAGGCTGTTATTATTTCTCAATTTCTCAATTTCCTTCTTTATTATATCATCAAACTCCCCTCCATGTTATAATACATAAACAATGAAGCAATTTCCCGATTTTCTAAAATCCATCCCCCACAAATTCAGCCCCAAAGATGAGGCAATTTTAAAACGCGCCTACGAAATTTCCAACAAGGCTCACGAAGGGCAAAAACGCAAAAATGGCGACCCGTATTTTACCCACCCGCGGGAAGCGGCCATAACTTTGGGGCGGATTTTTCCCGATGCCTCCACTTTGGCCGCCACCCTTTTGCACGATGTACCGGAGGACACCGGCGTTTCTTTGGACAAACTGGAAAAGGAATTCGGCCCGGAAATTACCAAATTAATTGACGGTGTTACCCAGCTGGGGCAGGTGCGCATGAAAGACAGCAAGGACAAATTTTACGTGGAAAATCTGCGCAAGCTGTTTATCGCCACCAGCCAGGACATCCGCGTAATTTTAATTAAGCTGGCAGACCGCATCCACAATATGCGGACAATAAAATTCATCCCTCCGGAAAAACAGCAAAAAGTCGCCGGCGAGACCCTGGAAATTTACGCGCCAATTGCCGCGCGCCTGGGCATCGGCAGTTGGAAGGACGAACTGGAAGACCTGTCTTTTAAAATTGTCTACCCAAAAGAATACGCGGAAGTTAAAAGTGTTTTGGAACAGGAGCTAAAAAGCCGCGAGGAAAGCATCAGGGAAATGGAAAAGATGCTCCACCACACCCTGCGTACCGAGGGCATAAAATACCTGGAAATTACCGGCCGCATAAAGCGCCTGTATTCGCTGTTTAGGAAAATGCAAAAATACCAGAACGATTTAACCAAAATCCACGACATTATTGCTCTTCGCATTATTGCCAAATCCACGGCCGACTGCTACGCGGCTTTGGGTATTATTCATAAACACTTTCAGCCCCTGCCCGGACGGATTAAAGATTATATTGCCACGCCCAAACCCAACGGCTACCAGAGCCTGCACACCACGGTGTTTAACAAGGACGGCAAGACTTTTGAAATTCAAATCCGCACCGACTTAATGCACGAGGAGGCCGAGCGCGGGGTGGCCGCCCATTGGTTTTACGCCGAAGAGGGCAAGCCCGAGGGTGTGGGGCGCGTGCAGGCCAACTGGATAAAGGAACTGCAAAGCTGGCAGGAAGAAACCCAAAACCCGGAAGAGTTTTTGGAAAGCTTAAAAATAGATTTTTTCCGCGACCGGATTTTTGTGTTTACGCCAAAAGGCGACATTAAAGATTTGCCGGCCGGCGCCAGCGTTATAGATTTTGCCTTTGCCGTGCATACCGATTTGGGCTACCATATGATGGGCGCCAAAATCAACGGCAAAATGGGCAGTATTTTTGATGAGCTTGATAACGAAGACACCGTGGAAATTATTAAAATCAAAAAAGAAGCGGTAATTTCCCGCGACTGGCTCAAAGCCGCCAAAACCCACAGCGCGCGCAACAAAATCCGCCACTACCTGACCGAACACAACCAGGGCATTATTAAGCGCATCAAAGAATTAAAATTAAAAGATTTTACTTTACCGAGGTTTTTTCGGAAAAAATGACGCCACTTTAATTGTATTTGTAGAGGCGTCATCCTGAGTCCGTCATCAGTAAAACTAAGCGGACGAAGGATCTCTTTCCGCTGACTACAACACTGAACGGTCGCTGAATACAAAAGGACTGTCCTTGCCGGAAGGACAGTCCTTAAATTACCCGTTGACAAATTAAGAGATCCTTCACCCCTCGGATGCACTCGGGGTTCAGGATGACGCCGTAGTCGTAGTATGGATATTTCTAATAAGCAATCGTGTGCTTCGTATATCCCGGCTTGTGATCAAGAAGTTCTGATGGAGCAAACCAGACCGCGATTTCCGCCGGCGCTTCTTCCACACTACCGGAGGCGTGGACTAAATTGTAGACGCCCATTTTTTTGCTGTCCGCGTGCTTAAAGGACACGTGGGAATAATCGCCGCGAATGGTGCCGGGAGCCGCGGCTTTGGGTTCGGTAGTGCCGACCATTTTGCGGACAATCTCAACTGCCTCAACACCTTCCAAGACCATGGCGACGATGGGGCCGGAGCTTATCATTTCTATCATTAAATCGCGCACATGCTGGCCGCGCCTTTTGGCTAGGTCTTCGGTATAGTGTTTGGCCGCGTGTTCTTTTTGGGCCTGGAGCATTTTAAGTCCGGCAATTTTTAAACCCACGCGTTCAAACCGCTGAATAATCTCGCCGACCAGTCCGCGGTCAACGGCGTCGGGTTTTAGCAAAACTAATGTTTGTTCCATAAATTTAGCAAATAAGCTGATAAGCAGTCAGCTAATAAGTCTTTTAAGCAAAACCAGCTTATTAACTTACCAGCTTATATACTTATTAACTACTTAATGATTTTAACTGATTCCATAACCACCGGCGTAACGGGCGCGCCGTCTGTGGGACCCATTTGGGGAGTTATGTCCACCTGGCCGATTGCATCTACCACATCCTGTCCGGCAATGACTTTGCCGAAGATGGTATAAGAGTGAGGCAGGCTGTTATCCGCCAGCATAATAAAGAACTGGCTACCGTTGGTGTTTGCCCCGCTGTTGGCCATAGCCAGCACGCCTTTAAGATAGCCTGCTTTATAAGACGGCGTGTTGGGATTCAGTTCGTCCGCAAAAGGTTTGCCAAAAGCCGACTGCCCGCCGGTGCCGGTGCCGTTTGGATCGCCGCCCTGAATAACAAAATTTTTGGACACGCGGTGGAAAGTAAGACAGTCATAATATCCGGAGTCGGTTAAGCGCAAAAAATTCTGCACGGCCAAAGGCGCGTCTTTGTCGTAAAGTTCCACGGTAATACTGCCGAAATCTTTTACCTTAATTTGCACCTGTCTGTTGGCAATGTTCATATTGGCGTTGGCGGTTAATTTGCTTTGGTTAAAATCCCTGACGCACCGGGCGGTATTCGCGGCAACCGGGGTTGATGTCGCAGAAGAGGGAGTAGTGGTTGTGGAATTTTGCAGGCTTGGCGGAGCCTGGGTAATATCCACGGGCCCCGGAGTTTCCATTACCAGGGGCTTGGTTTCCTGCCAGTAAAAATAACCGGCCAATCCGGCACCGACCACTATAATTATTAAAATAACTAAAACTAAGGTTTTGTTGCTCATAAATTAAATTAATTTTATCTTTATCTATAATATCACAGCCCCTGATTTAATTCAAATAGCTTTCAAATAACATTAGGACGGAAAGCCTGACAATTTTACTTGTTTCCCTCCCCCTCTTGTCCACCATAGCTTTAGCGACGGTGGATGCGGGGAGGGTTAGGGAGGGGAAAAAAGTAAGTGCTTAAACCATATTGCTAACTGCTGCCAACGATTTTCCGGTCAGCAATATATTTAAGCCCAAAATAAATCCCAAAAACTCCGGCCCCTAAAGCCCAGAATATCCAAACGGAAATCTGGACATTTAAATAACTGTAAGGCAGGCCGGCAAAAAAAGAGGTAACTTTTAAAATGTAAAGCAAAAACCAGTTTGCGACCAGGGCAAAACCCGGACCCACAAAAGGCAGGGCGACTAAAAATCCAAACAGCATTGTTAAAGGGACAACCGGTAAAATTAAAACATTAACCAGCGGCGCCGCCAAACTTAAAATGCCGAAATTAAATAAAATCAGCGGCAGAGTGGCAATGATTGCGGAAATGGTGGTTAAAATCAAACTTTTGGCGCCCAACAGTTTGGGTATTTTATTTGCAAGCCGGTCAAACAGCGGCATAAAAAAAATAATGCCCATAGTCGCGGCAAAGGACAGCTGAAATCCCGCATCCCAAAATAAAATTTTTGGATTAATAACGAGCATTACCAAAGCCGCAAAAAACAGCGCCGGCACCACGGAATACTGTCGGCCGATGTTCAGCGCCAGCAAAAGCAAAAAACCCATTATGGCCGCGCGCACCACCGAGGCCGACGCTCCGGTAATCACCACAAAGCCGGCAATGGTAGAAGTGGCCAGCCAAAAGCTGGCTCGCCGTCCAACCAGGTAGGCCAGGCTGGCTAAAGCATAAATCATTATGGTGATGTTGTAGCCGGAAACCGCAATAATATGGGATACCCCTGTTTTGCTAAAATTGTCCACTATGGCCTGGGGCATATTGGCGTGGCCGCCGATTAATATGCCGACCGATAAACTGCTCTGCGGCTCCCTGAGCAGTTCGTTGGTGCGCCAGATAAACGCGGCCTTAATTTTTAACAAAGTTTCCTTCAGCGGATTTAGCTGATGGCTTTTTAAAATTAAAACTTTCGGATAACTCATTACCGCGTAAACGTTAAAGCGCTCCAGATATTTTTGGTAGTCAAAATCGCCGTAATTTTTAGGCAAAGCCGGTTTGCCGTCCACCACGACCCAATCGCCGTAAAAAAATTTTTGCGTCAGCGGCGCGGTAATTAAAATGTTCTGATTAAAGCCGTTTGGGGTAAAGGTAATTAACTGCTCGTTGCTTCTTACGTCAACGTCCTCGGTTATGTAGCCTTCCAGCTGTTGTTTGCTGTCCAATAAATCTGCATATTGATTAGGCACGATAGATGTTCCAAGGCGCAAAACTCCCAGACCGGCGCAAAACAAAAACAGCGCAAGCAGACAGGTTTTAAAATTTTGGCCGTAAAATGCCAGGGCAAAACCCGCGGCGCAAATTCCCAAAAAAATATAGGGCGCCTCGGGTGAAATAAAAAATTTTGACGCGATAAGAATCCCAAAGGCAAAGCTTATGGCGATTCCGATAAAAATTTTACTTTTGGACATCAAAGACTTTTTGTTTGGACTTTAAGCCTCTGATTAATTTTATTTTTGATTTACCGACTTTAAAATATTCCGCCAAAGCTTCCCCTACCGCTTTATTCGCCCGGCCATCCAAGGGCGGCTGATTAACATAAACGTGCAGGCCGCCGAATAAGTCTTTTTCCACTCTCGGCTTTTTGGAGTTAGGGTGAGCGATAATAGAAATAATCATATTAAAACTATAGCATAAAAATAAAAATCCCGCTTATCGGCGAGTGTAGTATAACATCATCGGGGCCGGAAAGCCTGCCGATTTTATTTGTTGCGGGGCTCCTCGCCTCTTTAAGCCTAACGGCTTAAAATCGGCTTCGTCAAACAATCCTCACTGCATAAAATCGCCAGTCTTCCCGGCCCTTGCTGATATTATAAATAAGTTTTATATGAGCTTATTTCTATATTTTTTTAAATAAAAAGGAAGCTGGGAATGAATTTTATCTTCTGGGGGCATATCCGCGAGCCTAAACCATTTTATTTCGTCAAATTTATGCGGCTCCCCGATTTTTACCTGGTCGGGATTTACCAATACTTTAAAATCCAAAGCCAGCCAATAAGTAGCCTGGCCGTTTTGCTCGCGACGCACGTCGCGGTAGCCCATAAATTCAAAACTTAAAACATCGGCGCAATATTCTTCCTTAATTTCCTTGCGCAGTGCTTCCTCCGCGGTGTCGCCGTATTCCAAACCTCCGGCGCCAATATCCCAGCGCCCCTGCTCATCGCGGCAATTTTTACTCCGCTTAGCCATTACAAAATTCCCTTTGCCGTCGTGGCAAAAGTAAACTACGCTGATGCCCACAAAGTCCACGCCTTTTTGCATGGGATAGAAGTTAGGAGTTAGAAGTTAAAAGTTTGGATTTTTGGAAGGCAAGGAATCTGGCAAATTCGTAGGCGCCGAATAAAGCCACCGAGTATCCCAAATCGCCAAATAGGGTGCCGCGGAAAAACGGCAGGCCGTTTACATAAGCTGACGTGATGCCGGCGATGTTGTGGGAGTAACCGGAGTATAAAAACGCGAAGTTGGTAACTAAAAAAAATACAATTGACGCGCCTAAAGAAGAAGCAATAATTTTAGCCCACTGATTCATACCACCTCCCGTCACTTCGTGACGGACTCCTCCTATCTTAGGAGGAGAAACTGCAACTGCAGTATTCCCCTCCTGGAACAGGAGGGGTGTCCCGCCTTGGCGGGACGGGGTGGTAGATTTTTTTATCCACAATCCAAATAATATCCCGACTAAATGCGAGGCGTAAACCGCGAGCATTAAAGGCCACGCGAAAAAGCCCAAAAATATGTCGCTGATTAGCCGGACAGCCAAAGTCAGGCCGACTGATTTTTTCCAGCCCATATTGGCCGCGCTAAAAATCGCCAAAGCCGTAATCGGCGCGAAGTTAGGCATATGGGGAACAAACCGCGCGGCAATTGCCGCAAAAATTATTATATATATCAACATAATTTCTCTATTTCTTAATTTCTAAAATTCTTATTGGCCAGAAGAACTAATGGCCGAAAGTTTCCATTCAATACTGTCGCCCGCTTTTAAAACGTAAGTTGACGCGCCAACGTTGCTGGATTTGCCGTTTACAAAAAATTCCCAAAAATGTTTGCTGTCCGAGGCAGTCCCGTCGATTGACGAAACAAACTCCCCTATCCCGCTGTAACTTGTGGCCTGGACTTTGTGGGTTAAACTTAAAAGGTCAAAGGCGTTTTCCGTGGAGCTGGCCTGATAACTTGGCTGGTTTTGTCCGGAGCCATCTACTGTCTCATAAACCGTAAAAGTATTAACATCGGGAGCCGCGATGTCCGGCTTGGACTTTATTTGCGCCTTAGCGGCTGGTTGGGGCGACGCTAATGGCGCTTGGCTCGGCTGATTGGCTGGCACGCTGACTTGCTGATTGGCTGACTGGCTTACCGGCTTATTAACTCTTTCCGGCTGAGCCTTACCACATCCGGCGGCCAACAAAAAAATCGCCGCAGACAAAATAATAACTTTTTTCATACTTTATGATTTTAAGTTGTAACCACTATATTGTCAATCTTGGGATAACTGCGGAGCCCCCTCCCCTTTTAAGGGGAGGGCCGGGGAGAGGTTGTTCCTATTGTTGATGACTGCAACCTCTCTGTCCCTCGGATGCACTCGGGACATCTCCCCTCAGGAGGGGAGAACTCCGCGGTTTTGCTCAATAATCTATCCCCTTCTGCGCGAGTATGCCTTTATAGTACGGATGCTGGATCATTTTCATTTCCGTGACCAGGTCGCAGAGTTTTAAAATTTTCGGGTATTTATTGTGTCCGGTAATAACCAGGTGCTGGAGCGGGGCTTTTAATTTTATTAAATCGATTATGTCGCGCTCTTCCAACAGCCCGACTTCCAGAGCGGAAATTATTTCATCAAGAATTACCAAATTGTATTCGCCCGATGTTATAACCTCGCGCGCGCGTTCAATCCCTTTTAGCGCCTGGCGAATATGGATGTCTTTTTCTTTTTTGTCGCCCAGGATGCCGACAAAACCCAGGCCGACCTGTTCATTGGAAATATGACCGATAGGACCTATGGGACGTATATTGTCAAAAAAATTAATCTCCGATGACACCGGCCACTCACCGTCTTTAATCTGTGCCGATGACGTTGCCGCGGCCTTCACAAACTGTAAAATAAAAACATCCTTCCCATCCCCGGCCGCCCTGACCGCCATCCCCATAGCCGCCGTGGTCTTCCCCTTCCCCGCGCCAATATAACAAATCACCAAGCCCTTGGGAGAGTCGGAGAAAGTTTTGGGCATTTGGATTTTTTGTTTTTTAGGCATATCCGATTCAACAGGCGGCGGCTGAAAGCCGCCGCCTTACTTTATAACTTTATTAACTTGATAACTTTCAACTCGCAAATGCGGAACACACCCTCTCTGTCCCTCAGATGTCCGCCAGAGGCGGATCGACCTACGGTGGACACTCGGGACATCTCCCCCAAAGGGGGAGAGCTCCGCGGGTGACCTTAAGTGCAGGCCGATGGCCTGCGCTACATCTGCGATCCGTGTTCATCCGTCTGCAGTATCCGTGTTAACCTGTTCACTATCCGCACTTACTATAGCCACAAAACTCGCACTTCATACAGCCTTCGGCCAGGATCATCATATTGGCGCAGGAGGGGCAGACCGGGGCGTTGCCCAGGTTGGCGATGGAAACTTTTTGCGTGGTTTTGTAGGTTAAGGTGCCAGTCTTTCCGCCATAGGCGGATCCGCCTCCGGCGGAGATTTTTTCCTCGCTGATGGTTTGGACAACTTTTTCCTCGGTTTTTATAACAACCTCTTCTTTCGCGGATGTTTCCAGCCGAAGATTCCCCTCGGCCTTTGTATTGCTTTGGTCCGAGGGGAATCCTCGGGCAACAGGCAAATCCAAAGTCAACTGTTTATCGTTCCGCTTAATATGTTTTTCCAAAATTTTGGCCACCGCGTCCGGCAGGGAAAAAATAACGCCGCTTTCGTTAAACGAAACATCCGGCCCGCGAATCCCCTTTAACTGGTCAACAATTTCTTCCGGCGCGATGTTGGAGCGGAGCGAAAGGCTAATAAGCCTGGTTATAGCTTCGGCCTGCGCGCTAAAGAATCCGCCGGCTTTGCCGAGCTGTGCAAAAACCTCAAACGGACCCTGGCCGTCCTCGTTAATGGTCACATACAAATTGCCGTAAGCGGTTTTCATTTTGTAGGTAATCCCCTGCATCATATCGGGGCGGGTGCGGGGCGCCAACTTAATTTGCACCTTGTCGCCGCTGACCGACATAACTTCCTTTGGATTAGCCGCCGCGTGATCAGCATCTTGTTTGGCCACAACCTGGTCAGAAGCGTCCTTGCCCAATTTGGTATGGTCGGTGGCCAAAATCTGCTCGTCGCGCGAGCCGTCGCGGTAAATGGTGCCGCCCTTGCATCCCAAATCATACATTAAAGTGTAAAGCTGTTTGGTTTGCTCAACGGTGTAATTGGCCGGCGCGTTGCAGGTTTTGGAAATAGCGCTGTCGGTCCAGCGCTGAACCGCGGCCTGGACTTTTACGTGCTCCTCCGGCATCAGCTCCATCGCTGTAGTAAAATAATCGGGAAGATCCTGCCCGGGATGTTTTTCCAACCAGTCGGCCGCCAGTTTTATTTTTTCTTCGTGCACGCCCAAACGACTCTTGCGGAAATATGTCCAGGAAAAAAACGGTTCAATGCCCGTGGAAGTGCCAACCATAGTGCCCACGGTGCCGGTAGGCGCCTGGGTCATAATGGTCACGTTGCGGATGCCATACTGCTTAACCAGATTGCGGATATATTCCGGCATATTCTTCATAAACCCGCTTTGCAAAAATTTATCCGCCTCAAATTTCGGGAACGAGCCTTTTTCGCGCGCCAGCTCCACCGAAGTTTCGTAAGCCGTAACCGCGATGAACTGGTAAAGCTTGTCTATAAATTCCACGGCCTCGGGACTGCCGTATTTTACGCCTTTGTAAATCATCATTTCCGCCAGGCCAATGGTTCCCATCCCCACTCGGCGCTCGCTCATTTGTTGGCTTTTGTTCTCGTCAAAAAAGTAAGGCGTGGCGTCTATGACGTTGTCCTGAAAACGCACGGCGTATTGCACGGTCTGCTTGAGCTCGTTCCACATTACCTCGCCGGTTTCTTTGTTAATATGGCGCGACAAATTCACGTGCCCCAAATTGCACACGCCCCAGGCCGGCAAAGGCTGTTCGCCGCAGGGGTTGGTGCAGGGCAAGTCCGCGTAATAGTGCGAGTTGCTAAAATGGTTGGCGCGGTCTATAAAATACATTCCCGGTTCGGCGCTGGACCAGGCCGAAGCGATGATGTTGTCCCAAATATCCGCGGCGCGCACGGTTTTGTGTTTAATAATTTTGCCGCCCAGCTCCTGCCAGCGTTTTATATTGCCGTCCCACTTGGTGGCATAAAGCGCGTCTGAAGTGTCCGGGAAAATCAAATCCCAGGGCTTGTCGTTTTTTACCGCGTCCATAAAATCATCGGTGATGCCGACGCTGATGTTGGCGTTGGTAATTTTGCCGGCTTCTTTTTTGGAATTGATAAAGTCCAGCACATCCGGATGCCAGCAGTTTAAAATGAGCATCAATGCGCCGCGCCGAGAGCCGCCCTGTTCAATCAATCCCGTAACAAAACTGTAAAGCGATGCCCAGGATACGGAGCCGGACGAGCGGCCGTTTACGCCCTTAACGTAAGCGTAGCGCGGGCGCAGGGAAGAAACATTAATTCCCACTCCCCCGCCGCGGCTCATAATTTCCGCCATCTGCCCCAGCGTGTCAAAAATTCCCTGCCGGCTGTCTTTGGGATGCGGAATCACGTAGCAGTTATAAAAAGTTAAATTCTGGCCGGTGCCCGCGCCGGTAAAAATGCGTCCGGCCGGCACGTATTTCCAGTCATCCATCAAGCGGCGGAATTTTTCTTCCCACTCGGTTTTTTTCACATCGGTCTTTTCCACGCTGGCAATGTGTTTGGCAATCCTGTCAAACATCTGCTCCGGCATAAGCTCCAGCGGTTTGTCCACGTGTTCTATAGTGCGGTATTCCAGCTGGCCGTCGCGCATCCTGACCGAAACTTCCTTGGTGGCAAAGTCAATCTTTTCTATAACCCCAATCTCCCGCTGTCCGGTTTTGGGATTAACCAAAACCACGACCGTGTCGCCCACGGCCAAAGTCTCGCGCTTAATATCCTTAACCGCGTAGCGGTCCAGGAATATTTTTTCGCCGAGTTCGGACAGCGCGTTTTTTGTTCTCTCTTGAAGATTGACTTTGGTTGGAGACATAATAATTTTTTTTATTGGTTAATTCTTTTTTGGCTATTTTTATTGATTGAATGCAAAATATTTCATCAGGTATAAGCACTCAAACTTTATAACTTTTAGGACTTACGCGTTTGTTTCCCTCCCCCTTGAGGGGAGGGTTAGGGAGGTGGTTTAAAGATGTAAAATATTTAACTTTTTTATCACCCTCCCCCAGCCCCTCCCCTCAAGGGAGGGGAAAAAAGAGTAAGTACGCAAATCATAACTTTATAACTTCTTAAGCTCTTCCTTAAACTCATCCACATCCTCAAACTGTCTGTAAACCGCGGCAAAGCGGATGTAGGCGACCTTGTTAACTTTTTTAATTTTTTTAATAACAATGTCTCCGATTTCCAAACTGCTGATTTCCCCGTCCTTGGCTTTTTTCTGAATTTCTATTTCTATGGCTGCCAACAGCTTGCGCAGGGTTTCGTCGGTATGGGGCAGTTTTTCAAACGGCCTTCTTATGGCGGTCTCCAGCTTCTCTTTGGAAAACATCTGTTTACTGCCGTCTTTTTTGACTACCGACAAGTCCAGAATTTCTATTTCTTCGTAAGTGGAAAATCGGAACTGGCATTTTTCACACTCCCGCCGCCTGCGAATGGCACTGCCTTCGTCCACCGGCCGGCTGTCTAAAACTTTGGTGTCTTCAAACTGGCAATTGGGGCATCTCATACTTTTTAAATATAACGATAACCTTTAATTAAAAATACAAACTAACCACTTTTCTAATTTTTGGCGAATCTTTAACAACCCTTGCGAGCAAGTTTTTTTGTAAAACTATTTAAAAGGCTTTATTTTATTGATTTTTACAGATTTCGCCTTTTTTGTATTTTTATTTGTATTTCCCCTAATCGGCTTTGCCACTACATATAGTGGCTACCTTTATTATTGTAATACTACATATAGTTTTTATCAAGCCCCTGTAATTGTTAAGGATTTTAAAATTTCCGATTATTACGACATCAGATATCCACAAACGACGCCGATTTTAATCGGCGTCGTCCTGAGCCCATTCTACGCAATAGCAAGTCGGGCGAAGGATCTCTTAAAACCATCGGACATGAGATTCTTCAGCCTCGGATGCACTCGGAATGGTTAGTGGATAGCAGTTAGAGCTTATCTCTGTGTAATCTGTGCATCTGTGAATAAAAAAACCTCCGGAGGCACAGCCCTGCACCACTCACCGCCTTTCGGGCGGTTCGGGTGCAGGGCATACCGGAAGCTTTAAAAATTGAATTTATTTCCTTATTTCTCTATTTCCTTATTTCCTTATTTCCTTATTTCCTTATTTCCTTATTTCCTTATTTCTCTGTTTCTTTATTTCCCTATTTCCTAATTTTATTCGGCTGGAAGTTTTCCAAACCGCCCCCCTATTTATCAGAAGCTATTTTAAGGCTACGCCTTTTATATAGGCTCCCGCTACCTGCGGCCGAACCGCGTAGACGGTTTGCGTGTTAAAACCAAGATAGCCGGAAATTTGCGCGCCTGCCTGGTCGCGAATAAAAGCCAGATTGTCCACGGCCATTGCGTATTCCGGAGCTTCCGGACGCACCAGTTGCGCGTAAACAAAATTACTGTAGCTGTTGGAGACGTTATCCAGGACAGCCATTACTTTTGCCGGACCAAAAACGTCCGGTATCGGATTATAAACCTGCGTAAAACTGGCCTGGCTTATTGTTACCGCGAACATAAACGACAGCGATACAAGCGCTATTCCCAGCAGGCTCATTACTTTTGCCGGTGTTTCCTTAACCATATAAAGATTGTTAAAAATTCCACTTTGGAAAATCCGCTCCCCAATTGAAAGAGCCGATGTTGATGGAATCTTGTTATTAGATTGTTTTTTTATTTTTGACTAACTTTTTGTTTCTTATTAGTCAGTATTTCCGCCGCCGACTTGCGCGAACGATCGACCAATGAAATACTTTACCTAATCATTATAGCACAAAATTAAAAATTCCGCAATAGTGCGGAATTTTTTTCTTCTGTAGTTTTCTGTAGTGTTCCCCTGCCCCCTTCTGTAGCCTTCTGTAGCCTTACTTCATTTTTTTCCGAATAAACGCCGGGATGTCCAGCTCGTCTTCGCTGGTTGGCGCAGGCTGAGGATTTACCAATTCAATGGGCGGGGTAGGCTTGGGATTAAACATCGGCTTGCGGAATTCCTGCGGCGGGATTATTTGCGGCGCGGGTCTGGCTTCGGGCATTTTTGGCTTGCGCATATCGTCGTTAAGCACCATCGCCGCGGGCGCGGATCGCTTACTGCTCTCGTCAAAGCCCGTGGCAATAACCGTAATGCGGACTTCGTCGCCCATAGAATCGTCTATTACCGCGCCAAACTTTACTTTGGCATCGCTATCTATGCTCTTGGTAATAACCTTGGCCGCCTCGTCTATTTCAAACATACCCAAAGAAGTTCCGCCGGTAATATTGAACAACACGCCCTTGGCGCCGTCTATGGTCATTTCCAGCAAAGGAGAATTAATGGCCGCCTTGGCCGCTTCCTGGGCGCGGTTTTCGCCGCTGGCCCGGCCAATGCCCATAAGCGCGGTGCCCGCGTCCTGCATTATGCTCTTTACGTCCGCAAAGTCGGCGTTAACAATACCGTGGGTGGTGATCAAATCTGATATTCCTGCAATCCCCTGCCTCAAAACTTCGTCCACGGTTTTAAACGCGTCTATTAAGGAAGTTTTTTTATCTATAATTTGTAAAATACGGTCGTTGTGAATGGAAATTATGGCGTCAACCTTGTCCTTTAAATTATCGTAAGCGGTTTCCGCGACTTCCTTGCGCTTACTGCCTTCAAAAGTAAACGGCTTGGTAACCACGCCCACGGTTAAGATGCCTTTGTTTTTTGCCAGCTCGGCCACAATAGGCGCCGCGCCGCTACCCGTGCCGCCGCCAAGGCCGCAGGTAATGAAAATCATATCCGCGTTGTCTATAACTTCTTCCAGTTCTTCCACGCTCTCCTCTGCCGCCTGCCTGCCCAAATCCGGATTCATACCACTGCCAAGACCCTTGGTGGCGCTTTTGCCAATATGCACCTTTTTGTCGGCCTGATTGTTATGCAAAGCCTGGGCATCGGTGTTAATGGCAATAAACTCCACGCCCTTAATGCCCAGCTGGGTCATCCGGTTAACGGCATTCGTTCCCGACCCCCCAATGCCCAAAACCTTAATCCGGGCAAAAGTCTCAATTTTTGGTTTGACTTCCATTTTTTTCATGATAATTTTATAATATCAGAATATAAAAAATTTAACAAAATAATCAAGCCTCATCCTCTACGTGTTTTAGATATAACAGCATTACGTCCTTTAATACCGGCAAATCATCCCGCAAAGTCAGCCAAATTCTTTCCCAGTCTATTTCAAGATATTTGTGGGCAATTTGATTACGCATACCGACTATTTCCACCCAGGAAATTTCCGGATGGCGGCTACGCCAGTCTTCGGGCAATTTTTTTGTGAGTTCGGCTATAAACTGCAGTCTCATGGCAACCGCGTCCTGCGTTTTTCCGTCTTCCAAAAAATCTTCCTGGTTCAGACCCGAAACATAACTCTCAAGCAAAATGATAGCGTCGAGGATCTGTTTTATATAAGTGGAGGTTGCTTTCTCCATATAATATTTTTAAATCGTTAATGACATTTTTCCTTACATAAGGGTGGAGTCCGGGTTCTTCCACTAAATCAACTTTTCTGCGCAGGGCGGTGGAAATTTTATTTTCCAGGCCGATATATTTTAAAAACGATATTTTGTTTTCCGGCACAAATCTGACCAATAAATCCACATCGCTATCATAGCGCTGGTCGCCGCGGGCCACACTGCCAAACACGCCGGCAAACTCCACGCCGTTTGCCTTTAAAATAGGCTCTGCGATTTTTTTAATTTTTTCAAGTTCGGGATTCATAATTCATTTAACCACAGCAATATCAAGCTAACAATAATCTATAATAAAAATAAAATCAAGCCTATAGTAAGTGGATTACTTGCGAGCTTGATTTTGGTTTTTTGACAATGTTTTGTTTGTTTGATTATAGCACAATAATCCTGCGAGGCAAATTATTCTCGCTTTTCCCAAAAAACACGGCAAATTTCACAAAATCGCGCAAAGTAAGTATTCACAAATAAACTAAACTCCTGTATTATTTATGGCAACTCTATGCTGAATAATAAAATCTTAAAACAGGCGTTGCGGCAACAAGTCAGTTCCCAAATTTATTCCCGGGGTCTGGAATATTACAACCGCGGCCATGTAAAAAAATGGGGGGCAGAAGAATACGAAAATGGTTTGGTGGCAATAACTGGCACAGTAGCGGGGAGCGACGACTACGAAGTCACTCTGGAATTTAACATACAAAAAGAAAAATTTACCGCTCTTGGATGCGACTGTCCGTACGAATACAATTGCAAACACGCCGTGGCTTTGGGATTGACTTTTGCCAATTCTCTAAATATGCCGGATTATGTAGCGGATGTGTCAGCCGTTGAAATTAAGCCAAACCCCGCAAAACAAAACGATACCGAAGCACGGCTGCGTAAAGCCCTGCGCGAACTGGGACTTTCGGATCAAAGTATGCCGCAAAGTCTTATAGCAAAACTTTTGGATTATAAAGAAAAAGGTAAAATTATTTCCGCGCAAACCAAACTTTCTCAACCGGAGTTTTCGGCAAAACCCAAACCTTTTAACACCAACGACTATTATATTGCCCTAAACTCTTACAACGGTTACATTCCTACATTCCACGAAAAAGCGTGGCCGGGACAGCAGGCAAGCATAAACGATGTTTTGGCGCAGAAAGACTTAACATCAGCGCAACGGGAACTTCTTACATACATTAAAACCGGCAAATTTGGGGATTATAAATCCCCGCCGCCGGATTTGGGCAGATTGCTTCCCTTGCTGGTTGAGTCGGGGTTTCCTGTTTACGAAAATTTTTACTCGTATAGCAACCGCCAAACAAAAATTAACCTGGCGCCGAAGCCTTTACGCGCGGAAATTGCTTACGAACCGCGCGAGCACTACGCCGACAAAACAAAAATCAGACACGATTTTTTCTTTCGTATGCCGGAAGAATACTGG
>Ga0265316_10001352_pt1 | contig 26372 bp, 27 predicted proteins | sample 4522metaG_FD_202092 | JGI IMG/M metagenome (GOLD analysis project Ga0265316, IMG submission 202092) | Rhizosphere microbial communities from Carex aquatilis grown in University of Washington, Seatle, WA, United States - 4-5-22 metaG | ecosystem: Host-associated > Plants > Roots > Rhizosphere >... | reverse complement strand
TGCCACTCTCCCCCGCCGCGCTCATACTACCCTGGCCCAACTGGAAATCACCGTTCGGCGCGGCTTGGACCCAGCAGAGGCCTACAACATGGTGCCCGGACGCGACCCCCAAAACGGTTAAGCACCCGGCAGCAACCGCCTCACGGAGGTTTCCTGAAATGCGTCTTATAGCGATCATCGCCCTGACTGTCGCATCGCTTTGCGCACAGCAATATCCCGACGGCGCGACCCTCAGCAAGCAGGCCGAAGCGGCTGTCAGGAAGTATCGCAGCCTGCAATACAAGGAAGAAATGACCCTGGAAACGGAGTTCGGCGGTCAGACCATCAAAGTCACCTCCGAAATGTCCCGCGCCGTGCTCAACCCCGGCCCATCTAACCCGGGCAAGACCCGCAGGGAGTCCAAAATCCAGGGGACGACAATGCTTATCGTTTCGGACGGCGAATCCACCTGGATGTACAGCTCCGTCAGGAATGAGTACACCAGGAAATCGGCCGCGCTGGGTCCCGAAGGCATCATCGCGGCGATGGGCATCGGCGACATGATGCCCAACCCGGCGGATCTTCACCTCACCCAGAAGACCACGGGCGAGGAGTTCGTCACCATTGACGGCCAGAAGCACGATTGCTGGGTGGTGGAAACGCGCATCGGCGACATGGAGCTTCCCGCGGCGGCGAAGGGCGCCAAGGTATCGGACGGCGTGATGACGCAATGGATCGACAAGAAGTTGGGAATCGATCTCGAAAACACCGTCTCCATGAAGTTGTCGATGCCCGGCGGTGTGTCCACCGGGATGCACCAGAAAACCGTGAAAAAGGAGCTTGCGATCGACGGCCCCATCGACGATTCGCTGTTCGTCTTCACCCCGCCGGAGGGCGCCAGGGAAGTGGAAAAGCTGTCGCTATTCGGCGCGCCAGGCGCCGAGCCCGATCTGGCCGGCAAGGAGGCCCCGCAGTTCTCGGTGGCGGCGCTCGATGGCAAACCGTATACGCTGGCGGCGCTCCAGGGCAAACCCGTGCTGCTGGATTTCTGGGCTACCTGGTGCGTGCCGTGCCGCGCAAGCATGCCTGCCGTAGAGCGGATCTTCCAGGAGTATAAGGACCAGGGCCTGGCGGTGCTGGCGGTGAACACGGGCGAAGACCGCGATACCGTGCAGCAATTCCTCCAGAGGACGCCCATGACATATCCGGCGGTTCTGTCCGGCGAATCCGGCATACTGGAGGCCTACAAGGTGACGGCGTTCCCGACATTCGTGCTGATCGGCCGCGACGGGAAGATCGCGGCGTATGAGGTGGGATTCGGCGGCGAAGCGAGGCTGCGGGGAATGCTGGAGATGGCCGGGATGGCCGGGAAGCGACTGCCATGATCTTCCAACTGATGCACGGCGATCCCTTGTGGCGGGTGGCGGCGGGCTACGGCGTTGTCTGCCTGGTGCTGCTGCCGCTGTGGCCGGCGGGTGTGGACCCCGTCACCATCCTGCTGGCTGAGGCTGTCGTCATCGCGGCAGCCTTGGCCGGCATGGGGCGCCCTCGCGCCACGTTGTTTGAAACGGCTCTGCCCGTCCCGGCACGGCAGCTCTTTCTGGCCAAGCTATTTCCCCTGCTGGCACTGGTCTGGTTGCCGGCCATGTGCGCCCTCGCCGTAATCGTGGTTCGCTGGGGTCCGTCCAGCTCTCTGGTTCCCGATGTATTGAGATTCGCCGCTATTGCAACCCTTGGGGCACTGGTGCCGATGTCGGTGCGGGTGGCGGAATGCTCCCTGCCAGTGTGGCTCGCCATCGTCCTGTGCGCCGGGGTTGCCGGCGCCGGCTGGGCGGCGTGGAGCCTGCTGCCGACGGCGGTCATCGTGCTGCTATTCGGCGCAGCCAGCGCCGCCGTCTTTCTCAAGACCTGGAGCGCCATTCCGCCATCGTTGCAAGTGGCGCCGGTCCGGGCCGCCTGCCCTGCCGTTTTCCCGGCGCTTCCGGGAGTCCTGCCTCTCGCCTGGCGGCCCATCTTGCGGTCCGCCAAGCTGCGCTTCACAATTTCCAGTTTCGTTTTGATGGCGCTCTTCGAGCCTTCCGGAATCTGGTTCTACTACTTCGCTATCCTGGTGGTCCAGATGCACACAAAAAGCCGCCACGGTTTGCGCTGGCTCTCCACGCTGGCTTTCTCGTACCGCGCGCTGCTGCTGATCACTCTGGCGGTTTCGATGGCGCCGGCCGTGGCAGGCGTGGTGCTGGGCGCGGGCCTCGGTTCCGCAAACCCACTGAATATCGGAGAGTACGTAGGGGCGGGGCCAAAGGTCGCCGCGATGGCGAACCTGCCAGAGGTCAACATGCCGCTCGAATTCTGGCAGCGCGCTCCCGGCGGCCAAGCCCCGGTGATTCGCGCACCGTGGGGAGAAACCGCCCGGCCAGCCACGCTCTCCATTCTGGGGATGGCGTTCTACAATCCCTATTCCGCCGGAGGGGACCACGCCTCGCACCGCTTCTTCGAATGGCAGTGGGAGCGCGCAACCCTGGCCCTCCACGGACGGCGCATTTCGCTCGCGCAATACCGGGACGCCCGGAAAGCCGGCCTTCCGCTCGTCACGGGCGAGATCCGCTTTCGCATCCTCAGCCTGTCGGCGCTGCTGGTTTACGGCCTGTACGTGGTGTTCCTCGGCGAGATTGCCCGCTGGCACCGGCTCCGACGGCCCGCGGAAAGGGCGTTCCGGATTCTGCTCTGCGGGCTGCTAGGGCTGCCGGTGGTGGCCATGATGGCGGCCGACGCTTTCTACCTGTACCGATACGCCACGCCCGTAGCGCTCCCGCTGATCAAGGCGGCTTTGCTCCATGCCGTGCAACTCCTTCCGAATAGCGCGCCTTTGGTGGCCACCGTGGCCGCCGTGCCGGTGGTCGCCATGTATTGGCTCCTGGAGCGGCAATTCCGGCAATCCGAGTTGCTTGGCCCGTTCACCCGGCCGGAGGTTTCATGCTCCTCCAACTGCTGAAGCGCGACGTCGCCTGGAAGATTGCCGTGGTGCCGGCGCCGCCGGGGCTCCACGCGTAGCCGCGCCTGCGCGTCCGCCAGATCTTTTGCTCGGCCAGCCGCGCGTACAATCCCTGGCTCCGCGATGCCAGCGCGTCAGCCCACGCCACCCCCGTTCCTGAGCCGGAAAACCGAACTGAAGCAGCGCGTCCAGCACGCGCCCAACCTGTGGGATGTCCGGACGGATCGGGATGTCGAGATCGCCTGTGAAGCGCCGCGTGCCGTACTCAACTCCTATTCGGGTCCGCTCCGCGCAGGCTGCGGAGGTATTCTGTTCTCAGACGCTCCACCTCGGCTATGCGCTCTTCGGGGGGCCGGCTGAGCCAATAGGCCAGTAGCGGATTTCGGGGGCTGCATCCGCGATATACTACCGACAATGAGCGCCATCCAGGCCATAAGAGGGGACCAGCCCGACCAACGCACCGCGGAGGCTACGCTGGCGCACCAGTGTCTCTACTATATGCTGCTGATGCGCGAGCTGGAAGACCGCATCGAACGCAAGCTCTACCGGCAGGGCAAGATCGTGGGCGGGGTGTACGTGGGGCGCGGGCAGGAGGCCATCCCGGTGGGCACGGGGCTGCTGGCGGGGCCCGACGACGTGCTGCTGCCATCGCATCGCGATTTGGCCGTCTACCTGATTCGCGGCATCTCGCCCGGCCGCATTCTGGCGCAATACATGGGCCGCATGGGCGGTCTCACCCGCGGACGCGATGGCAACATGCACATGGGCGACATGAAGCACGGGCTCGTCGCCATCATCAGTGCGCTCGCGGCGACCGTTCCCGTGGCCGCGGGGGTCGCGATGGCGTTGCGCTATCAGGGCAAGAACGGCGTGGCTTTCAGCTACTTCGGCGATGGCGCCACCAGCCGCGGGGATTGGCATGAGGGCGTGAATTTCGCCACCGTGCAAAAGCTGCCCGTGGTGTTCATCTGCAACAACAACCAGTACGCGTACTCCACGCCGCTGGGCTTGCAGATGGCCTGCGCCCACGTGGCCGACCGCGGGCCGGCGTATAACATGCCGGCCGAAATCGTGGACGGCAACGACGTGCTGGCGGTTTACCAGGCCGGACAACGCGCGGTGGAGCACGCCCGCGCGGGCAAGGGGCCGTACCTGATCGAGTGCAAGACCTTCCGCATGACCGGCCACTCGGCGCACGATGCCGCCCACTACGTTCCCAAAGGCCTCTTCGAAGAGTGGGGCAAACTCGACCCCATCGTCCGCCTGAAAGCCCGCATGATTTCGGAAAGCTGGGCCGATCGCGAAGAGCTGGAGGAGCGCCACGCCGCCATTCGCAAGGAAGTGGACGACGCCCAGGCGTGGGCCGAAGCCAGCCCGCTGCCCGACCCCGCGACCCTGCTCGACGACGTTTACGAAAACCAATAATCATGGCGACCACCTACCTGGAAGCGATCCGCGAAGGCCTTTGGGAGGAGATGGAGCGCGACCCCAACGTCTTCCTGCTGGGCGAAGACATCGGCGTGTACGGCGGCGCCTTCAAAGTGACCTCGGGCTTCTTCGAGCATTTCGGCGCGAAGCGCGTGGTGGATACGCCCATTTCGGAAGCGGCCATCGCCGGCGCGGCCATCGGCGCGGGGCTGATGGGACTGCGGCCGGTAGCGGAGATGCAGTTTGCCGATTTCATTTCCTGCGGCTTCGACCAGATCGTGAACTTCGCCGCCAAGTGCCGCTACCGCTGGGGCGCGGCCGTCCCCATGGTGGTGCGCGCGCCTTCGGGCGGCGGCATCCACGGCGGGCCGTTTCACTCGCAGAATCCCGAGATGTGGTTCGTGCGCACGCCCGGCCTGAAAGTGGTGGCGCCGGCCACCGCGTACGACGCCAAAGGGCTGATCAAATCGGCCATCCGCGATAACGACCCCGTGATCTTCTTCGAGCACAAAGCCCTCTACCGCAAGATCAAGGAGGAGTTGCCCAGCGAAGAGTTCACCGTGCCGATCGGCAAGGCCAAGGTAGCGCGCGAAGGCCGCGACCTGACCATCGTCACTTACGGCGCCATGGTTTGGGTGGCGCTAGAGGCGGCGGACAAACTGGCGGAAGAAGGCGCGTCGGTGGAAGTGGTGGATCTGCGGACGCTGGTGCCGCTCGATCGCGAGACCGTTTGCGCCAGCGTGCGAAAGACCGGCAAGGTGCTGCTGCTACATGAAGACACGCGCACCGGCGGGATGGCCGGCGAGTTGGCCGCCAGCATCACCGAGAGCGTGTGGGAGCATCTGGACGGGCCGATTGTGCGGGTGACGGCGCCGGACACCCCGGTGCCCTACAGCACGCCGCTCGAAGATGCGTTTCTGCCGAATACGGACAAGGTGGTGGAGAAAGCGCGCTGGCTGTGGCGATATTGAAGCTGAATCGTGGGGCGGACCCCCCGGTCCGCGCCGGACGCCCTCGTCCGGCCGCCTTCGGTGAGAATTCCGCGTTTCTTCAAACACTATTCTCGCGATGGCCTTTTACCGGCGCCGGCTACCCCACATCTCCGAACCCGAACGGTCCGTTTTCCTCACATGGCGGCTACACGACAGTCTGCCGCCCAATCGAGTCTTCTCCGAGCGGGCGCTCAATTCCGGACAGGCATTTGCCGCCATGGATCGATTACTGGACGAGGCTTCCACTGGCGCCTTCTATCTTCGCCAGCCCGCCATTGCGGACATGATCGTGGACGCTATTCAGTACAACGCCAACGTCCTCGGACACTTTGTACTGCACGCCTTCGTGGTAATGCGAAACCACGTCCATTTGTTGGCGACTCCAGCCGTGGCGCTGCCCAAGTTGCCGAAATCTTTGAAAGGCATCACCTCCAAGCGTGCGAACGCGATGCTGGCATTGACGGGGAGGCCTTTTTGGCAGGACGAGAGTTACGATCACTCGGTCAGGCACGGGCAGGAGTTCGAGAAGATACTGCACTACGTCGAGGCGAATCCTGTCCGGGCGGGGCTTGTGCTTGAGGCGAGTGAGTATCGCTGGTCGAGCGCGGCAGGGGCGACGGGCGGATCCGCCCACAGCGACGCAGTAATCCTTCACCCACGCTGACCTTCTTCGACCGCCTTTCTATTCCTCACTTGGCGCCGCAGCTACCTCCGCACTCGCTAACCCTGGTATAGTGGGAACTCCTCGAGAGGCTGGGCGGCTCGACCTGTTGTGCGTTGATAGTACTGGCATGCCGATTTGCGCTTAAGCAAAGGGAGGGCTGTTGGATTGCGAGGGATAGTCAAGTTTTCCGATGTGTGGCAGCGGGACGAGGGCGTCCCGCGCGGACCAGGGGGTCCGCCCCACCAATTGCGCACAACAAGCTGAACAGCCGGCGGAAAGGCTCCCATAAGCATGTCCAATCCTATCGAGGTTGAAGGACTCAAGAAGAGCTACGGCGCGCTGGCCGCGGTCAAGGGCGTCGATTTCTCGGTCTGCGCCGGCGAGGTCTTCGGACTGCTGGGACCGAACGGCGCGGGCAAGACCACCACGGTCGAGATCCTCGAAGGGCTGCGGGCGCGGTCCGGCGGACGAGTCTCCGTGCTGGGGTGCGACCCGGAGGTGCAGACGCGGCAGTTGAAAGACCGCGTCGGCGTCTGCCTGCAATCCACCCGGCTGCAGGAGAAGCTCAAGGTGCGCGAGGCCATGGAATTGTTTTCGGCCCTCTATACCCGCACCGTGGATACGGTTCAGCTTCTCAAAAGGCTGCAGCTCTGGGAGAAACGCGAGGCGTTTTATACCACGCTCTCCGGCGGGCAGAAGCAGCGGCTGGCGCTGGCGCTGGCGCTGCTCAACGATCCGCAGGTGCTCTTTCTCGACGAGCCGTCCGCCGGCCTGGACCCGCAGGCGCGCCTGGAGATCCATCAACTGGTGGAGGATCTGCGCGCCGAAAAGCGCACCATTCTGCTGACCACGCACTACATCGAAGAGGCCGAGAAGCTGTGCGACCGCGTGGCCATCGTCGACGAGGGGCGCATCATCGCCATGGGCACGCCGCGCGAAATTCAGGAACGCACGCTGTCCAACTCCATTATCGAGATCGAATGCGCCACGGCGATTCCCGCGGGCGATCTGCCGGCGTGGCGGAATGCCGAAAAGGTCTCGCTCGACGAGCGGCGCACCAGGATCGCGGTAACATCGGCGCGGCCGGCGCGCACCATCGTGGAGATGGTGAAGTGGCTGGATGAGGCGGGCATCGAGCTCGAGGATATCCATATCAAGCGCCCCTCGCTCGAAGAAGCCTTCATCGAACTCACGGGAAAGAGTCTGCGCGAATGAGAGCCTACATCGCACTGTTCCGGAGCAACATGCGCCTGACCCTGCGCGACCGCTCCGTGCTGTTCTTCAACTACCTGTTTCCGCTGGTTTTTTTCTTCGCGTTCGTGGAGCTGTTCCACGCCGGGACGGGCCAGGCGGTGGGCTACTTCGTGGGCACGGTGCTCACCATGGGGATTCTGGGCAACGGGCTGTGGGGCGCGGGCATGCGCAGCGTGCAGGATCGCGAGGCCAACATTCTGCGGCGCTTCAAAGTGACGCCGATTTCGCCGCTGCCGCTGCTGGTGGCGTCCATGCTCAGCGGATGGCTGCTGTACCTGCCGGTGATCGTGTTAATCACCGGCCTGGCGCATGGGTTCTACGCCATGCCGCTGCCCGCGCACTTGATTTCGCTCGTGGCGATGGCTTCGCTGGGCGTGTGCGCCTTCCGCGCCATCGGCCTGATTCTGGCGGCCGTCACCAACACCATGGCGGAAGCCAACATTCTGATCCAGGTGCTGTACATGCCCATGCTGTTCCTGAGCGGCGTCACCATCCCTTCGTCGATTCTGCCGGCGTGGGCGCAAACCCTGGCGGAATTCATGCCGGCGACTTACCTGGTGACGGGATTCCAGGGGATCTTTTTCCGCAACCAGACCATCTTCGACAACGCCGCGCCGGTGGGCGCGCTGCTCCTGACCACAGCGATGGGCCTGTTTCTGGCGGTGAAGCTCTTCCGCTGGGAGAAGGATGAGAAGATCGCGCCGCGCAACAAGCTGTGGGTGCTGGGCGTGTTGGCGCCGTTTCTCGTGATGGGCTGCTGGCGATCTTACACCAAGGAGCACATCGGCCAGAACGAAGCCCTGTTCCGCGACCTGCAGCGCTCCGGCACCTGGCTGATCCGCAACGCCAGGGTGTTTGTGGGCGATGGCACGGTGAAGGAGAACGCCACCGTGCTGGTGCGCGACGGCAAGATCGGCGAGATCTACGACGGCGCAGGCCCGGACGCCGGCAAGCTCCACGCCGATGTAGTGGAAGGCTCGGGCAAGACGCTGCTGCCGGGGCTGATCGACGTGCACGTGCACCTGTCGTCGCCGGGCGGCATGTCGGCCTCCAGCGACGATTACGATATCGACAAGATCATGGCCCGCGACGCCGCGGCGCTGCTCTACTGCGGCGTCACCGCGGCGCGCTCGACGGGCGACGGTTTGGATGCGTCGCTCAAACTGCGCGGCCGGATTGCGAACGGCAGCAAGCTGGGGGCCGAGCTGCGCGTCTGCGGCCCCATGTTCACGGCCGAGGGCGGGCACGGCACGGAGTATGCGCAATACGTGCCGGCGGCGCTGAAGGAAACGCTCAACGCGCAGTTGGTGCGCATCCCCAAAACGCCGGACGAAGCGCGCCAGCAAGTGCGCGAGCTGAAGGCGCGGGGAGTGGACGGCATCAAAGCCATTCTGGAAGCCGGCTGGGGCCAGGGCATGCTCTTTAACCGCATGGACTCGCTGCTCTACCGCGCGGTGGCCGAGGAAGCCCGCGCGCAGAACCTGCCGCTGGCCGTGCATACCGGCGATGCGCGCGACGTCACCGACGCGGTGGAAGCGGGGGCCAGCTCGATTGAGCACGGCTCCTGGCGCGACCGGATCCCCGATGCCGTGCTGGCCAAGATGGCGCGCGAGGGCATTTATCTGGACCCGACCATGGCGGTGGCCGAAGCGTTCTCGCAATTCTTGGCCGGCAAAGCCGAAGCGCTGGATAACTCACTGGTCCAGCAGGCGGTCTCCGGAAACGTGTTGAAGGGCATGCGCGAGTTCCTGCTCTCCGGCAAGGGCGTGGACGCCACCAAGGCGGCGATTTTCACCAAGGCTTTGGAACAGGGCCGCGACAACCTGTTGCGCGCCTGGAAAGCCGGTGTGCCGCTGGCGATGGGCACCGACTCCGGCAACCCGCTGGTGTTTCCCGGCCCGTCGATCCACCACGAGCTGCAGCTTTGGGTACAGGCCGGAATTCCCGCGGCGGTAGCCTTGCAAGCCGCGACCGGCAATGGCGCCCGGCTGCTCCGCGCCGCCGACCGCATCGGCGCCATTCGCCCAGGCATGGACGCGAACCTGCTGCTGGTGGATGGCAACCCGCTCCAGGACATTACCGCTACCGAGCGAATCTCGCTGGTGGTGTTCAAAGGCGAGCGGATTCAGCGGGCGAGTTTGTTCGACCAGAAGTGAGGGATGGGGGGGCACCGGCACTGCCTGATTTGAATGTGGATCACCCGCGCTGATCGTAGCGGCAGCCTGGTTCGGGAACAATCACGCCACGCGGAGCCTGGCTGCGGATCTCGACTTGGGCCTTCCCTTGACTGTGATTTCGACGTCGCGCCCGAGCGCCAGCAACAGCCGCATTAGTCGCTCGATCGAAAAGCCGGATAGCTTGCCCTGCTTGAGCGCCGAGACCTTGGGCTGATCGATTCCGAGTATCGCCGCCGCTTGACGCTGTGTCAACCGCCGCCGCTCGATCTCCGCAATGATCTTCGCGGCCAGTTCGGCTTTCGCCAACAGATCGTCCGCGTGCGGAAGATTCAGGTCCGCGAACACGTTCCCGGAACTCGGCGTAGATTCTCGATTAGGCATCCCTCTCCTCACATCCCGGCCAGCTTGCGCGCAAGTTGGAGCCGTTGCCGGATGAGCGCCAATTCCCGTTGCGGATTCGCGATTCCGGACGTTGCCTTCTTCTGAAATGCATGAAGGACATAAATCTCTTCCCCAAGCTGCGTCACGTAGACCGTGCGATACGTTCCGCCCGGATCGTCCGCGCGCACCTGCCAGACCGTTGCCGCAAAGCCGCGCAACATCTTGGCGCTTTCGTGATTCTGGCCGATCTGCGCCTGGTACAACGCGAAACCGAGCTTGTGTCGGACCTCGGGCGGGAAGCCCGCCGACTGGACGAGCGAATCAACCAGCCAAATTAACTTGCGCGGTTGCTCCCGCTTTTCCGGCGCCGCTTCCATTGTATGCCAGATTTGGCATCAGGTGGTTGTCGAGGATTCAGCGCCCGCGGCTCGAACAGCGCTACGCCATTTCCGTCCCCCGCAGGGGGCAGCGGTAGAATGGACTCATGTCGAGGGCAAGGCCGAGCCTGCCGGCCAAAAGAAACGGAGGCGCGCCCAAGAGAAACGTCTCTGAACTGTGGCGAATACTCCGGAGACTGGCCGAAAAGCACGCGGCGTCCGGGGCGAAGCTTCTGAATCGCCGCGAGCTGGAGCGCGAGGTCTCCGAACGGCGGGGCGCCCTTTAGTGCCCGGCCCGCTCCCGCCGGAGGTCTAATTATGAGATCTGCCTGTATCTTCTCTATCTTGCTCTGCCTCAACGCTGCGGGCGTGCGAGCGCAACAGAGCGATACAGGCCGGCCTACCCTGACGGTGCGCTCGACATTGGTGCAGGTGCCTGTCCTGGTGAAGACTAAGGGAGGGCAGGCGGTCTTTAGACTCACGGCTGACGACTTCCTCCTCACCGACAACGGCGTGCCGCAGGCGCTCACACTCGATCGGGACACCGATTCGCAGCCGCTGGCGCTGGCAATCGTCGTTGAGACCGGCGGCGGTGGAGCACGCCACCTCAATGACTACCGGCAACTGGATGCGATCCTCGACGCCCTGGTCGGCGAGGTGGAGCACCGGGTCGCCGTCATTGGCTTCGACAGTACGCCGCATCTGCTGACGCCTTTTACGCCGGACACGGCCGTCGCTTCCCGGCAGTTGGCGAGCCTCCACGAGGGAGATCGTGGAGGAGCCATTTTGGATGGCGTGGCGTTCGCCATCGCGCAGCTTGGGACACAACCCGCCCGCTATCGCCGCGCGATCCTGTTGCTCAGCGAAACGGTCGACCAGGGCAGCAAGACAACCCTCGGTGAGGCTCTGCGCCTCGTCAGCGACACGAACACGACCATGTACAGTTTCGGCTTTTCCAGTACGCGCTCGGCAGTCTCCCATGAGGCATCGAAGTTCAACTCCAGCGAGCCGGGCCCCGCGCACGGCTGCTTCAGCCGCGATGGCGCGGATGCCGAGTACGATGGCCACTACGGCAAGCAGGTGCTTGACTGCATCAGCCAGCTTGCCCCACCGCTGCGGCTGGCCACCATGACCTTTCTTGCCGCACGCAATGCGCTGCGCACCAATACCGCCGAATCAATCGCCCAACTCACCGGAGGCGAGTTCTTTCACTTTCACGACGCCGGGGATCTGAAGGCGGGTCTCATCGCGGTCTCCAACGACGTGCCGAACTTCTATGTCTTGAGTTTCCGCCCGACGTCGCTCGATCCCGGCCCACACGCGCTGCGTCTGGAGATCAAGGACCGTCCCCAGTTAGTGCTCAAGTCCCGAAGTGAGTATTGGATCGACAGCGATCCCGCCCGGTAGGTGCGGGTAGCAGTAGATGCGTGGAGTGGTCAAGGGCGGGGGATTCAGCGGCCGGATTCGTTCGAATAGAAGTGAGCGATTTCCGGAACCCGCATCGGGCAGCGGTAGAATGGAGTTATGTCAAAGGCAGCGCGAAAGCCGTCGACCAAAAGAAACGGAAGCGCGCCCAAGGGAGGCGTCTCTGAGTTGGGGCGAATACTCCGGAGACTGGCTGAAAAGCACGCGGCATCCGGGGCGAAGCTTGAATCGCCGCGAACTGGAGCGCGAGGTTGCCGAACGGCGGGGCGCCCTTTAGTGCCTGGCCGGCTCATCAGCGGCCCATTCTCCGGGGTTGGGAGGTGCCCCTCCGTAGTCCCCGCGATCATGTCGTTCCTTGGTAGTCCCTCAAGTGATACTGAAAGTAGACGGGGCCGAGCAGAACACTCATCGGTCCGGACAGGCTGAACCCGGGCACATCGGCGGAAAGCAACTCGTTTAGTTCGCCACGAAGCGTGAGGAGATTGGGGATCCAAAGGAGGGCGCCCGCGATCGGCCACCACAGGACAGCCGATTCGCTCGGACTGCCGGTGCCGAGCCTGAGCAATACAGTCAATACCACCTGTGCCGGGAAGAGAATAATCGACATGGGGAGCGCGGCGCTTTTCCCCCGCATCTTGCGCGACCAGTTGCTTTCCACAATCAGCAATACGTAGTCAGACAAGCCGCCTGTAAGAGGGCGGAGAGCGAGGACCCAACCCCAATGCAAGCGGGGCGGCTCGACAGTTGGACGTTTTACGCACGTCTCCATCGCCGTGTAGGGCTTCTGCATCGTCCTCGATGGGAAATCATATCCACAGTCGCACCGACCCGCCGAGTCTGGGTTTATCAAGCCACAGTGTGGGCAATCCATGGCGCCTTTCCTCCACCTGAGAATCTGACATCAATTCCACGCGATGTCAATAGATAATACCACCGGACCCGAAACCCCTGGGGGCACCGTGGGTTGACCCATCGGTCAATAGCATTTTGCCCGATTCAAGTTGGGAGCATCCACCCAGCGTTACGTTACTCGTATCGCAACGCCACCATCGGGTCCACCCGGCTGGCGCGGCGCGCGGGGAGATAGCAGGCCAGCATCGCCACGCCGGCGAGAATGGCGGCAACCGCCGCAATCGTGACGGGGTCGCGGGAACCTACTCCGAATAGCAGCGCTTCGAGCAGGCGCGTCAGCCCGAGTGCACCCCCGAATCCGAGCAGCAGGCCCAGCCCGCTCATCAGCATTCCACCACGCAGAATCAGCCGCAGGACATCGCCGGTCGTAGCGCCCAGGGCCGCGCGGATGCCGATTTCATGCGTGCGCTCAACCACCGAGTACGAGATTACGCCGTAGATTCCGATAGCCGAGAGCAGCACGGCGATCACCGCGAATACCGTGAACATCAGCGATTGCAGGCGGCCGGTCGCCACCGAGTCGGCTTCGATCTGTTCCAGCGTTCTCACGTCGGTGAGCGTCTGGTCCTTGTCGATTTCATGGACGGCCTTGCCGATGGCCTGTTGCAGCGTGGAGGGGTTGATGGCGGTTCGCACCACCAGCGATTGAAAGTACACCGGGCTCTGCAGGTTAGTGACATAGACACCGGGGTTGTCGCCTTTGTCGCCGAGGCCGCCGACATTCTCGTCGGCAACCACCCCCACCACTTCCCAGGCGATCTCCGGTCCCAACTGGGTCTTGCCGGGGACAATCTCCTGGATCAGAATTCGCTTCTCCAGCGGCTGCTCGTTGGGGAAATACTTGCGTACCATGGTCTGGTTGATCACCGTGACCGGCGGCGCGCCCCTTCCGTCGCGATCGTCGAGCGCGCGGCCCTGGCGGAGCCGCATACTCAGCACAGCGAAGTAAGATGGGCTCACCATCTTGAAAAAGCAGGCGCGACGGTTGGCGCGGTCTACCATGGGGCGGTCGGCAATCTGGAACGGCATGCCGTATCCCCAGCCTTGCATGGGCAGCGCGGAAGTCAGGGCCACGCCGCGCACGGCGGGCAGGGCGCCGACGCGGTCCTCGATCTGGCGCAGATAGGCGTTGAGCCGGTCGGGATCCGGGAAGCGCTTGTCGGCGATCGGCAGGCCGGCGGTGATCACGTTGGTTGCGTCGAAGCCGATGTCCACATTCTGCATGGCAAAGAAACTGCGAATGAGCAGCCCGGCGCCGGTGAGGAGCACGAACGCCAACGCCACTTCGGCCACCACCAGCGCGCCGCGGACACGCTGGCGGGCGCCGCCGCCGCTCGATCCGCGGCTGCCTTCCTTCATGGAGCCGGCCAGGTCCAGGCGCGTGGCATGCAGAGCCGGCGCCAGTCCGAACAGCAGACCGCTCGCGACCGACAGGAGCAGAGCGAACAGCAGCACCCGGCCGTCCATGGTGACGTTGACTTCGCGGGGCAAAGTAAAGGGCGGCATGGCCGCCTTCAACCCCGCCATGGTTGCGTACCCCACTCCCACCCCGAGCAATCCGCCGCACACGGAGAGGAACACGTTCTCGGTGAGGAACTGGCGCACCAGCCGCCACCGGCCCGCGCCCAGAGAGGCGCGAATGGCCACCTCGCGCTCCCGCGCCGTACCGCGCGCCAGGGTGAGATTGGCCAGGTTGGCGCAGCCAATCAGCAGGACCATGCCCACCGCCGCCAGCAGCACATACAACGACTGCCGCTCCTGGTCGCCGACCAGGGTGTCGGCATAGCGCTCCACGTTCACTCCCCATCCCTTATTGGAATCGGGATAATCGTGGGCGATGCGCGCGCCGATGGCGTCCATTTGCGCGCGCGCCTTCTCAATCGTGACTCCGCGCTTCAGCTTGGCGTAGGAGCCGAACCAGTGGAAATTGCGCGTCATGTTGGAGGGCTGGAACACCAGCGGGCGCCAGAGTTGGTTGAAGGCGCGGTCGAAGACGCCTCCGGCGGGCAGCACGCCGATCACCGTGTTGGGCTCCCCATCGAGCAGAATGGTCTTCCCGGCGATGTGCGGATCGGCGCCGAATCGAGTGACCCATAGCGCGTGGCTCAGAACGGCGACGCGGTCCTTGCCGGGGTGGTCTTCGTCGCCCGCGAAGGTCCTGCCGAGCACGGCCTGGACGCCGAAGATATCGAAATAGTGCGGCGAAACCTGGGACGCGCGCAACTGGACCGGTTCGCCGTTGCCGGTCAGGGTGGTCGAGCCGCCGGTCTGCGCGGCCATGTAGTCGAAGACGGTATTGTCCTTTTGCCAGTCGAGATAGTTGAGCGTGGAGATGCCGTTCCTGCCGCCGCCCGGCGGCTTCTCAAGAACGCGCACGATGCGGTCGGGCTCCGCGTAGGGAAGCGGTTTCAGAAGCACGCCATCCACGAAACTGAAAATGGCGGTATTCGCGCCAATGCCGATCGCCAGAGTGGCCAGCGCCACCGCGGTGAACCCGGGGCTCTTGCGGAGGGTCCGCAGACCGTAGCGAAGATCCTGGAGGAATTCGTGCACGCGTGCGCCCTCCCGCGGCGCGGGGGTAAAAGGATAAGACGAAGGAAAGGGCGAATAGTTCCCGTCAGCCGTCGTCTTTGTACGCGCAGCGGTACGTGGCGTCAGAGAAGCTCTCCCGTCGCGCGAGGAAATGCCAGTCGTGGTCTGAGGTTTGCGACGGCGTTCGGCGCCTGAAGGTAGTGCGCGCAGGCACTACCCGCCTGAAGCACCCCGGCATCTGAGGTAAAATCGGAAATATCGCAATTTCCGTGACCTGCAGCGGTCTTCGGAACCGTTCCCCATGACTACCTCCCTCACATCCCGTGCCCAGGAATTTCGCGATCAACTGTCCCGACGGGTCATCGTGGCCGATGGCGCCATGGGCACCATGCTCTACTCGCGCGGGGTGTTCATCAACCGCTCGTTCGATGAGCTCAATCTCTCGCAGCCGGACCTGGTCCGCCAGATCCACCGGGACTACGTCAAGGCCGGCGCAGAGATCCTCGAAACCAATACCTTCGGCGCCAATCGCACGCGCCTGGCGGCATTCGGGGTGGCCGAGAAACTGGCGGCCATCAACCAGGCCGGCGTCCGCCTGGCGCGTGAAGCGGCTGGCGAAAAGGTCTTCGTGGCCGGCGCCATAGGCCCCATGGGCGTGCAAATCGAGCCGCTCGGCCGCACCTCCTTCGCGGAAGCGCGCGACATCTTCCGCGAACAGGCCGCCGCGCTCATCGAAGGCGGCGCCGATTTGCTGATCCTCGAAACCTTCGGCAACCTGGATGAGCTCCACCAGGCCGTTCTGGCCGCACACGAAGCCGGCGGCGGCGCCATCCCCATCGTCGCGCAGGTGACCATCGACGATTTCGGGCACCTCCCCGGCGGCGCCGACACCGAATCCTTCACTCGCGAAATGGACTCCTGGCCTGTAGACGCCATCGGCCTCAACTGCTCCGTGGGCCCCAAGGCCACCCTCGAAACCATCGAGATCATGATGCAGTACACCTCCAAGCCGCTGAGCGCCATGCCCAACGCCGGGCTGCCCACGCGCGTGGAGGGCCGCAATATTTACCTGTGCTCGCCCGAGTACATGGCGCAGTACGCCCGCCGTCTGCTGTGGGCCGGCGTGCGCCTCATCGGCGGTTGCTGCGGCACCACGCCCGATCACATCAAGCTCATCCATTCGGAAACGCGCTCGCTCCAGCCCGCCACCAAGAACCTGGCCGTCACCGTGGAGGCCCCGCACGCCAAAGCCCACGCCATGGGCGCCGTACCCATGGCGCGGAAATCGCAGCTCGGCGCCAAGCTGGCCGAGGGAAAATTCGTCGCCTTCGTGGAAATCCTGCCGCCGCGCGGCATCGACGCCACGGCGGAAATCGCCGGCGCGCGCCTCTGCGCCCAGGCGGGCATCGATTGCATCAACGTTCCCGACGGCCCGCGCGCCAGCGCCCGCATGAGCGCCCAGGTCACCTGCCAGCTTATCCAACAACAGGCCGGCATCGAAGCCGTCAACCATTTCTGCTGCCGCGACCGCAATATCCTCGGCATTCAATCCGAACTCCTGGGCGCGCACGCCGCGGGTGTGCGCAACCTGATCTGCATCACCGGCGATCCGCCGCGCATGGGCTCCTATCCCGACGCCACCGCGGTGTTCGACGTGGACGCCATCGGCCTGGTCAAAATCGTCAACAACCTCAACCACGGCCTGGATATCGGCGGCAACCCCATGGGCTCGCAAACCGCCTTGGTCATCGGTGTGGGCGCCAACCCCGGGGCCCTCAACATGGATGAGGAAATCCGCCGCTTCGAATGGAAGGTGGAGGCGGGCGCCGAGTATGTGGTCACCCAGCCGGTCTTCGATCTGGACCTGCTGGAGGCCTTCCTGAAACGCATTGCCCACATCAGGATTCCGGTGATTTGCGGCATTTGGCCGCTCACCAGCCTGCGCAACGCCGAATTCATGGTGAACGAGCTGCGGGTGCCCGTGCCGGCGCACTTCATCGAGCGCATGCAGCGCGTGGATAACGCCGAAAAGGCCCGCGAAGAAGGCGTGGCGATCGCCCGCGAAATGGTGACGCATGTGCGCAGCATGTGCCAGGGCGTACAATTAAGTGCACCGTTCGGCCGCTACCAGATGGCGCTGGACGTGGCCGAGGCCATTGGCCCCCGTTAACGCCGAGACCGCAATCCTATGGCTACCGACCTGGTCGAGATCGACCCGCAAAATCCGCAGCCGGAAGTGCTGGAACGCGCCGCCGCCGCCGTGCGCCGCGGCAAGGTGGTCGCCATCCCCACCGATGCCCTCTACACCCTGGTGGCCGACCCGTTCAACCTCAAAGCCGTCACCCAGGTCTTCCACGCCAAAGGCCGCGAGCCGCACCGTTCCCTGCCCATTCTGATCGGCAGCCTGCTGACCGCCGAGGAATTGGCCGCCGAGCTCAACAACCGCTTCTACCTGCTGGCCCGCCGCTTCTGGCCCGGCCCGCTCACCATCATTGTGCCCGCTTCCGTGCGCATTCCGCTCAAGGTCACCGGCAACACCGGGCGGCTGGCGCTGCGGAATTCGCGGGCCGGCGTGGCCAACCGGTTGATCGAGCTGATGAACCAGCCGCTGATTTCCACCAGCGCCAACATTTCCGGCCATCCCACGTGCCGCAGCGGCATCGATGTGTTCGGCATGATGGATGGCCGCGTGGACCTGGTGCTCGATGGCGGCATGTGCTCCGGCCCGGGCTCCACGACGGTCGATATCACCGAGCCCGTGTGGCGCCTCATCAAGACCGGGGCCGTGGAGGAAAAGGACATCGCCGACTGTCTCCGGCCTTCTTGACGCGCCCATGAAGTACCTGCTGATTCTTCTGGGCGGCGGCGCCGGCTCGCTCACCCGCTACCTGGCCAACACCGCCATCATGACGCGTTTCGGCGGCCAGTTCCCGCTCGGCACCATGGCGATCAACGTCAGCGGATCTTTCCTGATCGGCCTGCTGATGACGCTCCTCACCGAGCGGTTCGAGCCGGGCACCAACCTGCGCCCCTTGCTGGTGATTGGCTTCCTGGGCGGATACACCACGTTTTCGAGTTTCGAGTGGGAGACCTATTCGGCCATCCGCGAGGGCGGCTTCTGGATCGGCCTGGCCAACATTATCGGCAGCGTGACACTGGGTTACGCCGCCGTGTGGCTGGGCGCCATGATGGGGCGAAGGTGAGACGAGCCCCCCGCAGCGCGGCGCAGGCGCAGACGCGGATAATGGGCCTGACCAGACTGGTATACTCGAAGTGCGGAGACCGAAGATGGACAGAGCCAACGATCCTCGATACAACTTCGATGCCGACCCCTCTCTGGACGAGATAATCGCCCAACAGGGAAAGGGGCCGATCGCCGACCTGTCGATCCTGCACGGCGACTTCTGGCCGGAAGAGGAGTCCATAGAGGATTTTCTGGCGGCACTCCATGAGTGGCGCGGCCACAAGAGGGCAGGCCCCGCCGCATGACCCGGGTGGTCGTCGATACCGACGTCGTCTCGTTCATTTTCAAGAACCATCCGATCGGCGCCCTCTACGAAGCCGACCTTGCCGGTTGCACCCTCGCGATTTCGTTTATGACACTGGCGGAGCTGGATCAGTGGGCCATCCAACGCAAGTGGGGTCCAGCGCGCCGCGAATGGTTGCGGCTGTATCTCGAACGATTCGTGCTGTTGCCGTATAGCCGCCGGCTCTGTACCATGTGGGCGGAGGTCACCGTCGCCGCTCAGGCGTGCGGCCGCCGGATCGATTGCGCCGACGCCTGGATCGCGGCCACTGCGTTGCGGCACGATATGCCGCTCGTCACGCACAATCGCGACGACTATTTGGGCGTGCCGGGCTTGAAACTCATTTCCCACGGCCAATAGCGCCCACCATGGCGCCGGGGAGGGATTTGCCGCCTACCGCTTCTTCAGCACGTCCACCAGTTCCTGCACCGCGTCGGCGCTTTTCTGGAGCATGGCCTGCTCTTCTGGGGTGAGCTTGATTTCGTAGATCTGTTCGATGCCGCCGGCGCCCAGCTTGACCGGTACCCCGACGAACAGCCCGTGGATGCCGTATTCTCCTTCCAGGAGAGCGGCGCACGGCAGCACTTTCTTCTTATCCTTCAGGATGGACTCGGCCATCTCCACGGCGGCCGCCGACGGCGCGTAATAGGCGCTGCCGGTCTTCAGATATTTCACGATCTCCGCGCCGCCGTTGCGCGTCCGGGTCACGATCGCGTCGATGGTTGCCTGGTCCATCAGCTCAGTCAGCGGAATCCCGGCAACGCTCGTCAGGCGCACCAGCGGCACCATGGTGTCGCCGTGCCCGCCCATCACCACGGCGGTGACGTTTTCCACGGAAACCTTCAGCTCCTGCGCGATGAAGGTGCGGAAGCGCGCGCTGTCCAGCACGCCCGCCATCCCCACTACCCGGTTCTTGGGAAACTTCGACACCCAGTAGGCCGCCTGCGCCATGGCGTCCAGGGGATTGGTCACCACGATGATGACGCAGTCCGGCGAGTGCTTGGCCACCTGTTCGGTGGCGATGCGGATCACGTCGTAGTTGGCCGCCAGCAGGTCGTCGCGGCTCATCCCCGGCTTGCGCGGGAAGCCCGCGGTGATGATGGCGATGTCGGAACCGGCCGTCAGTTCGTAATCGTTGGCGCCCGCCAGCGCCACGTCGTATCCCTGTACCGGACCGGACTGTTGGATATCGAGCCCTTTGCCCTGCGGGACGCCTTCTACCACGTCCACCAGGACCACATCGGCGAGTTCCTTATCGGCAATTCGCAAAGCGCAATTCGCGCCGACGTTTCCGGCGCCCACAACGGTAATCTTCTTTCGCAAAGTGACAGCTCCTTTACCCAGGGGATTTGAAGAAACTCGATTATAGCGTGGCGCGCGTGGGCCGCTCGGCTAATCGTGGCGCAGGGCCACCACCGGTTCGATGCGCGTGGCGTGGCACGCGGGGAGGCCGCAGGCCAGCCCCTTTCCGGATGTGCCGGCCGTGTTCGCAAAACCGGATATAATTGGTGCGCGGCGAGTCGTGGCGAGCCGACGGAACTGGCGGTGGTATGCACCCGGCAGGCAAGAAGAATGTTCCGTCCATGTCGACGGAGGAAAAGATCGCCGAGGCCCTGCGGCGATCCTTGCCGCATCTCCCGGCCGAAGCGCGAGAGCAGGTGCTGGCGCTGCTCACGCCGGCATCGCTCACCATCATCGCCGGCACTCTGGTGGTATGGGCAGGCTCGCACTTCTTCGGAGTCGGGGAGGTCGTCGATGTTATCCTGCTCATCGTGGGGGTGGTCACTATCGGCGGCGGCGTCTGGCAGTTCGGGAAGGAACTGTACGGGTTCGCGACGAGTGCGGTGAACGCCCGGACGGACCAGGACCTGGACGAGGCAGGCGATCATTTCGCGCGAGCGGTAGCCATCGGCGGCATCACCGCGGTGAGCGCCTTGCTGCTGCATCGCGGCGCCAAAGAGGTCATCGCACGCGGGCGTCCCACCATACGGCCGGGACTGCTGGATCCCGGCGCGCCGCCTCCCGGCGCCGGCGCTATTTATAAGCCCACCATTCGCCGTCCTCTGACGCTGCCCGGGGGCGCCCTGGGCGAGACCGACTGGTATGGGAACATTTCGGTTACCCGGCTGCAATCGCTGGAAGAACAGAGGCTCACTCTGTATCACGAATGGGTGCACTCGATTCTCTCCCCCCGCCTTCGCTACTTGCAGCAGTTGCGTGCGGGCATACGCGCCAGCGGTTACGGGCGGTCGGCGTTGCTGCGTTATCTCGAGGAGGCGATGGCGGAGAGTTACGCTCAACTGATGGTGCGCGGGATCGCGCATGTGTGGAAGGGCGTGACATTCCCGGTGGGTCCGCCCGGACTGGGCTACGTGACGCTTTCGGAGCTGGCGGCGGAGGGCAGGGCCGTCGGCAACATCGTGCTCGGCGGGCGCAATTTCACGGTGTATTTCATGCCGGGCTCGCCGACGCCGCCGGAACAGGGAAAGTGATGAGGACAGAGACGTGATAAGCGAAGAGCAGGCCGTTGCCGCCGCGCGCCGCATCGCCGAACAGGAGGGATGGGCGTGGGCCGATCCGGCGCTGGCCACGCTGCGGAAGGGCTGGTCGGGACGCGGCGGCCGCTGGGAGATTCTCTCCAACGCCCGCGCTCTGGGCGCCAAGGTTCGCGTCCTGCTCGATGCCGACAGCGGCACAGTGATCGAGAAGGGCTACGTACCGCGATAAGTATCCTGGCAAGTCCGCTTCCCCGGTCCACTTTGGTCACCGCTTTGCCCGCAAGGGATTGACGATCTTGAGGCCAGCGAAATCTTTCTCGTTGTCGGTGACCACAACGCAGTCATTGGCTTCGGCGACCGCGGCAACGATCATGTCGAGTGGGCTCCGTGGCCGCCCTTTGGCCGTCCCCTCTGTCATGAGCCGCGCCCAGACAAGGCCGGCCTTCTCGTCGAACGGGAGCACCCGGCCGGCGAACAGCGTTTGCGGGCCCTCGGGGCCGGAAAACCAACGCTCCAATTCCCTGCGTTTCTTTCCGGCGGGCTTCTCCAGTATTCCGCGCCGGATCTCGGCAACTGTCAGAGAAGAGATGAAAAGATCCTCGTCGGCCTGCCCGGCCATCCAATCGACGAGCTGTTCCGATGGCGCCGGCTTGGTGACCTTGCTGATGATATTCGTGTCGAGCAGCCACCGGCTCACAGCCCAACCCAGCGGTCCGGCGTCACCGGCCGGTCGAGATTCAGCTCGGCGCCGACCAGGGGCGAGCTGCGCAACGCCTTGAGGATACCGCCCTTTTTCGGCGGTTCCCCCGCCACGGCAAGGCGGACCGTGGCGCGAATCCGCGCCGACTCGGGGCCGTTGCCTGCGAGCCGTCTGGCAAGCGACCGGATCAACTCGCGATCGGCGTCGAGCCCAAGAACTTCGAACCGGGCCATCCCTTGCTGTTTGAGGCGCGTCCGGTAGTTCTTCAGCGCCCGTTTTTGCGGCGTGGTGCTCATGGCTACCTCCCCCGTATAGCCAGTAATATAACCAGATTGTAGTATACGGAGCGCGGGGTGCTTAAACAAACTCGGGAATGCGGTCCCCGGCGACCGCTCCCTAACGGTCGCGGCTCTGTAAGCTTCTGCAAACACGCGGCATTCGAAACTGAGCCGCGACCGTTAGGGAGCGGATTCCGCGACTGATCCGCGAAATCCCGAAAACGTGTACGCACCCCGGAGCGCGTACTCACTGACTTGCCCAGACCGTAGCGGGTAGTCCGGCGCCACCCCCTGCAACGCCGCTCCGGCACGGAATGCCGACTGCCGTCACTGCCCTTTCTTGTAGTCCCCGCCGCTGAAATATTTCTCCAGCCAGCAGTACAGTGCAATGAACAGGTAGCGGCTGCCCATCTCCCGAATCTTGAGCTTGGAGATTCCCGAGCGCCGGTTGCGCCAGGTGATGGGCATCACCGTCCAGGAGTAACCGCGCACAATCGTCTTCAGCGGGAGTTCCACGGTGAGGTTGAAATGCGGCGACAGGAAGGGGCGGCAACCGTCCAGGGCGTTGCGGCGGTATGCCTTGAAAGCATTGGTGAAGTCGTTGAGCGGGACGTGGAACAGCAGGCGGAGGAAAAGATTGGCGAGGCGGTTGATGGCCAGTTTGTGGGCGGGGTAGTCGATCACCCCGCCGCCGCGCACGAAGCGCGATCCGAACACTGCGTCCCACCCCTCCCCGAGCAGTTGCCAGTAGCGCACCACGTCGCGGCAGTCGTCAGACTCGTCGGCCATCATGATGACCACGGCATCGCCGCGGCTGTGTTCGATGCCGCAGACGACGGCCCGGCCGAACCCGTGCTCGCCCATGTTGCGGACCGGGCGGATGGTGGGAACGCGGGGCTCGATCTCCTCTATCGCGGCCCAGGTGGAATCCGTACTGCCGTCGTCCACCGTGACGATTTCGTGCTCCACGCCGTGCAGGCGCAACTCCACGTAGAGGTGCTCCACCGAGGAGGCGATGGCGCTTTCCTCGTTGCGGCACGGGATGATCACGGAGAGCAGACGGAGCGGTTCTTTGCTGGACGGCGGGGGTCCAGCCTTCACAGACCGCTCCGCTCCAGCCAGTCGGGATTAGCTTCGGCGTGCCGCGCCACCTCCTCCAGGAGATCCGCGCCGGAGGTGTCCGGCTGCCAGCCGAAGTGGCGTTCGCAGTCGGTGTTGTCCATCACGATCCAGGGAATGTCGTACGGCCTTTCGTGCAGATCGGCGGCCACGGGGTGCGGGCTGAAGCGGGCGTCGCACCAGGCAGTCAACTGCGCGAGGGACATGGAGTTTGCGATGCCCCCGCCGGCAGTGTAGATCCGCTGCCCGCCTTTGCGGTCCTGGCGCATCTGGACATCGAGCAACGCAGCCAGGTCGCGCGGGTGGAGCACATCGCGGACCTGCCTGCCGGTGCCGTCGAAACCGATGTAGCGCAGCGGACGCTGGCGCAGGTGCGCATTGATCCAGTAGGCGACGATTCCCTGCTCCGGCGTGCCGAACTGCCCCGGCCCGGCCAGAACGCCGCAGCGGTCGATCCACACCGGGAAATCGAACGCTTCGGCGTACTCCAGAGCCACGGCCTCGCAGGCCAGCTTGGTGGCGCCGTACAGCGAGATAGGAGCGCGAGTGGAGAAATCCACGCCGATCCCGCGCGCCGAAGCGCCCTGCGGCAGGTCGGCGTTGGGATCCAAGTGGTAAGCGTCCTCGCCCTCTTTTAATGGCAGCGATCTCAGGGCCGGGATGGAGTAAACGCGGCTGGTGGAGAGGAGCACGAGGCCCGCCCGGTGCGCCTTACAGTACTCCAGCACGTTCACCAGGCTGGCGAGGTTGTGCTCGAACAACTGCCGGCTGCTGAAGGTGTTCTGGAGGCCGGCCAGCACGCTGGGGTTGGCCGCGGCGTCGATCACCCAGTCCGCCGCGGGCAGGGCTTCGAAGTCGCTGGCCAGGCGAATATCGCCCTGAATGAACTTCACTCCCCGTTGGCGGAGGCGGACGCGATTGATCTCCGAGCCCGGACGGTGCAGGTTGTCGATGCCCGCGATGGAGATTCCCTCCCGCCGTTCCAATAGCGCTTCGGCGACCGCGCTACCGGCAAACCCACAGACTCCCGTAATCAGAATTTTCATTGGACCGCCTTCTTATGCCAGCCGTTTCACCCAACTGCCCGCGATTTCCTCGAAGATAGACTCGAGCGGCTTTGAGATACTCCACGCCGGATAATGCTTCATCATCTTACTAAGATCGCTGTAATAACAGATATGGTCGCCGATGCGGTTCTCTTCCAGGTAGCGCCATTGCATGGGCCGTCCGGTGACGCTTTCGGCCATCCGGAACGCTTCCAGAATCGAGCAGGCGTTGGTTTTCCCGCCTCCCAAATTGTACACCTGGGCCACGCGCGGCGCTTTTGAGAACTCGAACATGAAGCGCGCGACATCCTCCGAATGGATATTGTCGCGCACTTGTTTTCCTTTATAACCGTAGACCTTGTACTCGCGGCCCTCGACATTGCATTTGATCAGGTAACTCAGGAAGCCGTGTAACTCGACGCCGGAGTGGTTGGGCCCGGTGAGGCATCCGCCGCGCAGGCAGCAGGTGGGCATGTTGAAATAGAGCCCGTATTCCTGCACCATCACGTCGCCGGCCACCTTCGATGCGCCAAAGAGCGAGTGCTTGGACTGGTCGATGGAGAACTCCTCCGGGATGCCGTTCAGGTAAGCCGGGTCGGCGTAATCCCAGCGGGTTTCCAGTTCCTGCAGGGGAATGGTATTGGGCCGGTCGCCATAGACCTTGTTAGTGGACATGTGAATGAACGGCGATTCGGGGCAATACTGCCGCGCGGCTTCGAGCAGGTTCAGCGTGCCCAGCGCATTCACTTCGAAATCGAGGAACGGGATGGCCGCGGCCTTATCGTGCGAGGGCTGGGCGGCGGTATGGATAATCAGGTTGGGCCGCAGCCCGCCGAGGAGCGCGAGGACACCCGCGCGGTCGCGGATATCGAGCGCTTCGTGGCGATAGCCCGGTATTTCGCGGCGCAGGCGCTCAAGCACCCAACTGGTATCTCCTTCGGGACCGAAGAAGACGGCGCGATGGTTGCTGTCGATACCAACCACGTGAAATCCCTGGCGGGAGAAGAAAACCGAGACCTCGGAGCCAATCAGGCCACACGAGCCGGTTACTAGTACGGTCGGAGTGGGCACTCAAGTTGATTATATGCGACGGCGCGGGGCAGGGGGGTGGAGGATGGCGCTCTCGATATCGGAGCCGCAGTGCTCACACCGCACCGTGCGCTCGATCGCAGCTTCAGAAAGGACGCTCGTCGTTACCCGTTGTGTGGTGGATGCCTGGCAGTGGAGACACCAGGCGACGCGCGTCCCTTGGAGGGGGTGGCCAGCCGCGATCGCTTCGCGAATCTCGCGCTGCGCATCCAGCCGGAGGGTGTGTTTGGCTTTGTGACCCATAATCGTCATCGGTAGGTTTTTTCGTTGCGGAGCAGAACGGCGAGCACGTCCACCGTGTTCGTCGAGTGCACGGGTTTGAAAATGATGCGATATCGGCCCGATACCTTGCGGTAGTGGCCTTTGTGGTCCCTTCCCTTGAGAGGCTTCACGAGGCCGCGGAAAGGGTCCTCCTCGAACGCGGCGATGTCGTCGAAAACCGGTTGCCGCCGGTCCGGCGGTATCGCTCTAAGCTGTTTTGCGGCGGCGTCGTGAATGTGGACGATCCAGATCATGTAGGAGTTGGGCGAGGGTCACGAACTTCCCCTCGCGCATCTCTCGTTCGGCTTTCTTCACGAGAGCGCTTTCTTCGGGGGTGAGCACGTCATCGGGATCAACCACGCGCCTGGGCTTGATGAGCACACCGTTCTGCGTTTGAGCAAAAGCTACAAAGTCCCCCTCCCGAATGTTGAGGGTTTCGAGCATCTCCCGGGGAATGACCACCTGGCGCCGTTGGCCCACGCGGCCGATCCGCTCCCGCGTTGCGGTTGTTCTTGCCGCCATATCCTTCAGATTATCTGATTGTCAGAATATGTCAAGCGCTGGGCGCCCGCGATCCGCCTTAGAGTTCCGCCAGCTCGCGACCAAGCATCCCCCAATCCGCTTCCACTCCCACTCTTCCCGCCCAATTGGCACTCAGGAAATCGCGGTTCATCCGCGCGATTACTTCCAGCTTGATGCCATTGGGGCACACAGCCTCGCAGTCTCCCATGTTGGTGCAGC
>Ga0265316_10001351_pt1 | contig 26389 bp, 18 predicted proteins | sample 4522metaG_FD_202092 | JGI IMG/M metagenome (GOLD analysis project Ga0265316, IMG submission 202092) | Rhizosphere microbial communities from Carex aquatilis grown in University of Washington, Seatle, WA, United States - 4-5-22 metaG | ecosystem: Host-associated > Plants > Roots > Rhizosphere >... | reverse complement strand
TTCTTCGTAGTAAATCTTATTGCTGGTAGGTTGCTCTTCAGCAGAGCCTAATTCCTCTTCAGATTTACGTCCGTATTTTAATAAATATTTTTGAAAAAAGCACCAACTATTTTTGGCATCATTACCTAATTTCTTGATTTATAGTCATACAGCAAGAAGCGACTTTGTGTTTTCTTTGAGTCTTAGAGTCTTTGTGGCATTTTTTTTTAATATTTTTGCCACCAAGACACTAAATCACTAAGATTCACTAAGAAAAAAATATAACTATTTGAAGCACAATAAATCTTATATCGAACTCACGTTAAATTAAGTTTTATAAAAGATTACACATAAAGTTTTTTTGTCATTCCCGGAAAGCGGGAACCACATATAATATAATTGAGAGTGAGGAGATTCCCATTTGCATGGGAATGACAGTTTTGAGTGTTGAGAGTGCTTAATGTATAATTATATTTTAGACTTTTTTTAAATTCAAACAGGAATTATTAAAAGCATTTTCCTGTAGCTTTTCTCAGGCAATTTTCAGAACCCCTGCTGCATTTATAGCAAATTTCATTTTGCAAAGATTTCCCATTAAAAAAATCTGAAATGTTCTGCAAAGTAGTCTGGGCAATATTTTGCATGGCTTCCCGGGTAAAAAATGCCTGATGTGAAGTAACAATAACATTGTTAAATGTCAATAACCTGGCAAGAATGTCATCAGTCAAAATAGCATCTGAACGATCCTCAAAAAAGTATTCACTTTCTTCTTCATAAACATCAAGTCCGGCTGCTGAAACCTTTCCACTCTTTAGGGCATCTACAAGATCCGTAGTTTTAATAAGTTTACCTCTCCCTGTATTAATCAACATAACACCATCCTTCATTTTACCCAGACTGGAATAATTAATAATATATTCTGTCTCCTTGGTTAAAGGGCAATTAAGTGAGATGATGTCAGAGTTTGCAAACAATTTATCCAATTCTACATATTCAAAGTTGGGTTTATTCAGCAATGATGGATCTTTGTACACGTCGTAACCATAAACTTTCATCCCGAAACCAAGTAAAATATTTATAAGAACTTTCCCGATTTTCCCAGTACCAATAATACCTGCAATCTTTTTGTTCATATCGAAACCCATCAAGCCATGAAGAGAAAAGTTTGCATCACGTGTTCGAAAGTAAGCCCGATGAATTTTGCGGTTAAGTGAAAGCATTAACGCCACGGTATGTTCAGCAACAGCATAAGGAGAATATGCCGGCACTCTTACAATATGAACCTTCCCATAAGCAGTTTTAAAATCGACATTGTTATAACCCGCGCATCGCAAGGCTATGAGTCTAATCCCTTCTTCATAAAGCTGGTCTATAACCTCTTTATTTATTTCATCGTTTACAAAAACACAAACGGTATCATAGCCCTTTGCCAAAACAGCCGTTTCCTGTGTTAAATGATATTTATGATATTTAATTTCAAATGCAAAATTTTTATTTACGATATTAAAAATTTCCTTATCATAAGATTTGGTGTCGAAGAAGGATATTTTAATTGCATTCATATATTCAGAAATCAGGTAATCTTCATACAAAATTAATCATATTCAAAATTCTTTTAAGAAAAAATTCAAATTACCTCATTAAATAAAACCTATTAAACCCAAATTACGCAATAGAAGCGAATGAAATGAGCGAACTACTTGCGTTAGTTGGGTTAACCCCGATTTAGAAATTGTTTCAATCTTATATTTTTAGATTAATTTACAATTTCTTAATCGATTGCTAATTTCTAATGAGCAATTTGGGTTAAAAAAAGTTGCAGATGTCATATTGAAAAAACCCTGTCAGGTTTTGAAAACCTGACAGGGTTTTAGGTAAAAACAATATATAACCTATATATTAATAAATATTGTTGGCATTTTGGCTTTAGAAAATATATTCTTAGATTAGATTAAACTGTCTAAGCAAAACTTCCATTTCAGCCTGAATCTTTTGGGCCTCTTCCCCTGCTTTTACAGCAAATTGGTCAGTAGCATCAGCATATATAATATTGCGGGAAGAATTAATTAATAATCCGCATTGCTGATTCATGCCAAACCTGGCAACGTCGCTAAGACTACCGCCTTGTGCACCAATTCCGGGCACAAGTATAAAATTATCAGGAATAATTTTACGAATATCTGCAAGCATCTCTGCTTTTGTAGCTCCAACCACAAACATCATATTTTCTTTATTTCCCCAGGAAATTGAGTCTTTAATAACAAGCTCAAACAAATGCATATTTGAAATGCTATCTAAAGCCAACTGAAAATTCGAAGCTCCGGGATTGGAAGTAAGGGCCAGTATAATTGCCCATTTATTTTTATAAGAAAGAAATGGTGCAACAGAATCCTCTCCCATATAAGGATTAACGGTAATTGCATCAAAATCCATTTCTTCAAAAAATGCTTTTGCATACATTTTGGAAGAATTTCCAATATCTGCTCTTTTAGCGTCTGCAATGATGAAAATATCGGGATATTTTCCACGAATATAATTAACTGTCATTTGAAGATTTATCCAACCTGCTGCACCAGCAGCTTCATAAAACGCTATATTGGGTTTATAAGCAACGCAAAATGAGGCGGTCCGATCAATAATCTGCTTATTGAATTTAAACACAGGATTTTCATCATCCTTTAATATTTTTGGAATTTTATGAGAATCCGTATCCAGTCCGATACATAAAAAACTTTTTTTTCTTTTAATATTGGAAAATAATTGTGCGTAATCCATCTAATTCGGTATAGTAAAAATAAATTTATACAAATATATAAAACCATTTAGAATGAATGGTTCGTTTTATAGCGGATAAAAAAGTTGTAAAAGAAATATGTGGAATTGAACTGGAGACCGGAGACTGGATTGAAGGTGAAGGGTAAAAGGTGATATCTATTTCAAATCATAAAATATTTTGGTTCGCTAACCTTCTTATATAATAACCAAAGCCCAATACCTAATACCCATTTTTTGAACTTTTAACTTTGAACTTTAAACTAAACTTACCAACCAGGCAAGAAATTCAATCCCAGTCCTGCAAATTCTTTGGCATTTTTTTCCATAGGTATTGCGTAATAAGGTTCCAAAACCATTACACCAAAGAAATTAATTCGTAATGACACCCCATAACTTCCAACAGGTGAAGTATAATTAACATAATCATTTGTTTTAAAAGCAATTTTTCTTTTTGAATCCCAGGCCAAACCACCATCAATAAAAAAAGACAATTCAGATACAAAATATTTAAATGGAATTAAGCACAGACGTGCAGGACCTGTAAAAGGAATTCTTAATTCAAGATTTGCAACTGCAATTTCATCTCCGAATAATTGGTTGATCTTACTCGTATCGCTTTTTGTGGACAGGTTGTTAATATAATCAAAACCGAATCCTCTTACCAGCCAGGGCCAGCCTAAATATAGTTTTTGAATAACATCATTTGTTGAAACATGTCCATATCGTCCCAGATGGTATAGCCTTAATGCAATGCAATAAGGATTTAAAAAGAAATATCTCCTGTAATCAAATAATATGCTGTTAAAACTCATGTCCCCAAAGTAATGTTCACCTTCTAAGCGAAATCGTTGTCCCCGCAAAGGTGAAGCAATACCCATATAAGAGTTATCCAATGTATATGCAGCACCCAGGGATCCCATCCCAAAACCATGTGGTGTAGGAAGATTTTTTTCCCAGATATAATCATTGTATACTCCGGTTGTATCATACAAATAGCTTATGCGATCAAGTCTGTAACTATAATAAGAAAATGAACCAAAAGCTTCCAATCTTTGAGTCTGGCTCAAAGGTTTTATTGCAAACAAAGTAAAAGCATCTTCAAAAATTGTTAAAGTACTCAACGGGTATTTAATATACCGAACCTTACTTATTATTGTATCAGTTACGGCATCATAATAATTATATTTATAGGGAACATGCGATAATGAAATGCCCCAATCAATTTTATTCTTGTTATTTATAAAAGCAATTGAACCGCCAAAATCATAAATTTGTCCGTTTATAGCCAAACTCGCGTACATCTGATAATCTCCAACAATATCACTAAAGAGCATATCCACACTTCCTGCCATTCCTGTTCCGTAATAACTATTAAAACCAATGCCAATGCTGGTTCCACCTATATAATCCAGACGAAACTTGTGCTTATAAGCGGTTCTTTTAAAAGAATCTATGGGTAAAGGTTTTTCATTCGTTCTGCCAGCTATATTATTGTCAACAATACTTTTAGATATTCTGGCTGGAGGTAGCATTGCTGCCTTAAAATTCATGCTGTCATTTGGAAACGGTTGTGCTTTAAAAGAAGTATCCATTGCCTGGTACAGAGAATAATTACTTTTGAAATAATGGGTATACACGATATTGCCTTTCTGACGATCAATGCTAAAAGCAGGTGTAAATTCCGTGATGCCGCTTACACCGGTTATTAAATGAGTAAGTCGATATGTTTTAGAAGAATCTAAAGAATATTTATATAAATTTCTATATCCATCTGCATCAGAAAGAAAGTAAATCCATTTGTTGTCAGGTGAAAATTGCGGATTGAGGTTATCTGCTCCATTAAAAACAGGTAATAATGATAATTCTTTTGTTTGCATGTTTAGCAATCCTATACGGTAACCCCTGATAAATGTATCTTTATTTGCCACCGGAGATTTATCAGTAGCAAATACAATATATTTTCCATCTGACGACCAGCTAGGCATCAAATTACAATAAACATCTTGAGTAAGATTTTCAACTTTATTTTGTTCCATATTGAACAAATATAAATCTGTAACACCCATGTTTAGTCCCGATACTACAATACTTTTTCCATCAGGTGCCCATTCAGGGTTGCTAAATGCTTCAACACCCGGAATATCATACTCCGAATATTTTCTTGAATTTTCCACATTGATCACCAGCAATTTATTTTTACCCTTGCTGAAGATAACAAAAGCAAATTCTTTGCTATCCGGGGACCATGAACCTCCTGATTCTAAAAAATTAAAATCATCAATTTTGTTATCGCGAATTGTTGAAGAAAGTTTGCTTATTATTTTACCGGAATAAGCATTTGCAAGAAACAGATCAAAGGTGAACAAATCTTTTTCAGATATAAATGCAACCAAGTTCCCATCCGGACTTATTGAAGGAGCTATATTTATTGTTCCTGAATTTTTCTCATAAAGAATTTTCTTACCAATTGGCTTTTCAATTGTATCTTTCAATAAATGAAAATAGTATTCTTTTGTTGCAGCTTTCCAGGAAGCTGAGAAAGCTTTTTCGCGTAAACATACAATGCTGTCAATAGCAATCTCGTAACCAAATCTGGTAGTTAGGTCAAAAAGTGGCTTTATTATTGTATCTCCATATAAGCCGGCGACATAGGCCCAGAAAGCCTGGCCATAGCGATATGGAAAATATTTATACGATCTTGTTAAGTCATCAAGCGTGGGGAAATCATTGTTAATAACTGCATCCCTCATCCACATTGAGGTATTCGGATCAAAACTGCCTAATGATAAATACTCTGCCATGCCTTCGACCATCCATAAGGGAATGTTACGGATGTTTCGCATTTGTGTGCTGTCTTCACTTAATATAAATTTATATTGAAATGCATGTACCAATTCATGTCCCAACACATGATCAGTCTGCGCTTTTGAGTCCATAATAGGCAAAACAACCCTGTTCTTAAGCGCTTCAGTAACCCCGCCTGTACCTATACCAATATTTCCCATAATAGCATTGGTCTGTTGAAAATCAGCATGATTATTATAAAATAAAATGGGATTACGCAACTTGAAAGTATCTTTAAAAATAACCTGATGCCTGGTATACCATTTTTCTGCATCCTCTGCCAGGGCATTTAAAAGAGAATCATTGATGCCATAATGATAGATTTCAAAATGAGGTGTGTTGTAGACCTCGTAATTAAATGTTTTATATCCGGGCTTATTTGGTCCATTGAAATATTGCGCACTTATCGAAGAAACAAAAAAAAGTAAAAAAAAACAAGTATATACCAGAGAGTATAAATTTCTTTGACGATAGGATTTTGATATCATTAAAATGCTGTAAACCATTATACTTTTTTGCAATAAATTTGAATTTTTCCTATTCAGTCTGCTTCGTAAATCAAAGATAATACCAAATGATCTAACGGAAATAAATTTTCCAAATTATTAACAGCTAGGCAAAATCATGAGTTTATACGTATATTTTTATAACAGTTATTAAACTAATAAAAGAATTTGGGGTTAAATTTTAACTATCCAAAGAAATTTGATGGAATAAACTTCATTGTCGTTTAGATGCTCAAAAAAACACTTCGACTCCGCTCAGTGTGACATTCTAATTATCTGTCAGGCTGAGCGGAGTCGAAGCCTTTACCAGATAAATATTCTTAATTAAACGACATTGAATTAAACTTTGTAAATTGGCTGAATTATAAAATAGATTATCAAAAAATATTTTGCAAGAAGCAATTACGCTATAATAACTTGAACAAACGCCAGATTTTCCGAGAAGATATTGACGATCTCAACCCACTTCACTTAATCTGTTAATTAATTCCAAATTATTAATTTCAATTTTCTTCCCTATTGTTTTAATTAATCCATCGCTTTCAAACTCAGTCAATAGACGAATAGCGCTTTCGGATGACATACCTGACATTTCTGCTATATCTTTTCTTGTGATCACGTCAAATACATTTGTTTCCTTAAACTCACTTTCGCAAAGATATAAAATAACATCGGCCAGGCGACCGTGCATCTGCTTGGTGCCTAGGGAAGATATTTTATTTACCAGTAATGTAGAATAGTCAGCATTAGCCTGGTATATATGTTGTGCAAAATTTTTGTTCGTTTGCATCAGATTAAAAATATGCTCCTTAGGCCAAAGGCAAATTTCACATTCCTTTAATGCTATAGCCGTGAACTTATATGTGTCGGCCAGCATATGTGTTAAACCTATAAAATTCCCGGGAGTAACTATTTTCAGAATAACATTTTTATCGTTTCTTCGCTCAGTAATTACTTTAAGTAAACCTGATTTAAGATATACAACATGAGAAGAATGACTGCCTTGCTTTACAATAGTCTCTTTCTTTTTGTAACGAACCTGGATAAGTGATTTAACAAAATCGCTGGATGATTCCACATCGGAATACTTCATGAATTCACATAATTCATCACATTGTTTGCATATTTCTTTATCAAAAGAGCTCATTCTTCTCTGCTTAATTCTTATTTCTATTTTCTCAATATGAAAATCAAAAGAATAAATTTCTACCTATGAGCCACAAAGTTCTTAGAAAATATTGAATTTGCTTATCAACTCAAATTTATTAAATAAAGTTAAAGAAAAAAAGCAATGTAGTAATAATGTAATGAATATTATTGCTATTGAATAATGCTTAAATGGATATCATCATGAAACATCATATTCTTTTTCAACAAATGAATCATTTAGAAAATTATAAGAGCCGCGACTGATCGTTCGTAATAACACTGCGAATAATGTCATTGTTAGGAGGAACTACGTCGCCTCTGAGACGCAATCTGCATAATAAAGTTTGACTTGACAGTAATATAACTTTAATAATATAGAGTAACTTAACAGGCTGATTATAAACAAATGCAGTTAATGGTCTATTTTAGTCAATTTATCAGAAAATAATGCAAAAGCATAACATAATAAACTATAATGGCGTTTAATTAAAATAAATTCCACTATATTTCTTAACTTTAATAGTACTCTGTTAAGTCGATTAATGTTTTGATTTGTTTTCGTGACTAAAATATTTTAGAGTCACGATTGAGTGAAATATTTGAATATGAATTATTTGCTAAAAATAAAAAACTTAATAATTTTCCTGTTTGTTGTTTCAATTTGTGCCATTGTACCTGGTAAAATTATTGGGCAAAGCACAAATATGGAATTTAGAAAATTTTCTAAAGAGCAAGGCCTTTCAAATGGTTTTATCAATGGGATATTACAGGATAAGCAGGGATTTTTATGGATAGGCACGTGGAATGGATTGTTTCGTTATGATGGTTATGAGTTTAAAAATTATAAGCCTTTAGACAATGATCCTGCTACCATTTCAAATGGAATAGGAAACTTTACAGAAGATAATAATGACAGGTTTTGGATAATCTCTCCTACCGGGCTCTCTTTATTTGATAAAAAGGTAGAAAAGTTCAAATGTATTTATTCTAATGACTCATTGACAGGCGATTACTTTACCAATATAATATTGGATTCAAAAGGAATATTATGGTTAAGTACACATACCGAGGGCATCTGGACTTTGAACATCAATAATTCAAATATTTTCAATAAAACAAAGCTTCAGTTTAAAAAGTATGAACATAAGAATAATAATCCAAACAGCTTAAGTTCAAATGTAGTTTATGGCGTTTTTGAGGATAATCAATCTAATATTTGGGTTAATGCAAGTAATAAAATAATTGACCTGTATAATAAACAAACCGGGAACTTTGAACATTTTCCAATTAATATACCAAATTTAGAAAAACAATCCATTGAAATGAACTTGAGGCTGGAAGATTCTGAAGGCATATACTGGTTAGCTTCAACCGGTGCAGGTTTAATTTCATGGGATAGAAAACACAATGTGTTTAAACAATTTTTAAATGAACCTGGTAAAAATTCAATATCAAGTAATCTGGTCACACACATTCGCCAGGCTAAAGATGGGATTTTATGGATCAGCACAGATGGCGGGGGTGTTTCCATGTATAATAAGAAAACCGGGTTATTCGTTTTTTGCAAATATGAAATCACAAATCCTAACTCCCTTAGTAGTAATGCCATCAATTCTACTTTTGAAGACAGGTCGGGGGTTACCTGGGTTGCAACAGCCAATTCCGGTTTAAACAAGTTCGAACTTGATAAAATGAATTTGGGTTTGCATGAGCCAAAACCCTTTGATAAAAATAGCTTGAGTTATAAATCAGTAACATCAATAATTCAAGATAAAGAAGGAAATTTTTGGATTGGGACAGATGGCGGGGGTTTGAATTTCTGGGATATAAAAACTCAAAAATTCAGACATTTTTTAAATGACCCAAATAATTCGAATTCTATAAGCGGTAATGCCGTTGTATGCCTTGCCCAGGATTTTGAAGGCAACATCTGGATCGGAACCTATGCAAAAGGCCTCAATTGCTACAATAGAAAAGAAGATAAATTTATTCGGTTTACACATGATCCAGGTAATCAATTCAGTATAAGCCATAACAATATTTGGGCAATATTGGAGGACAGCAAACATAATCTTTGGGCAGCTTCACTGGAAGGAACATTGAATTTATTTGACCGCAAAACGAATCGTTTTTATCATTATAAAAATGATCCAAACGACACAACTAGTTTTATTGAAAGATATACTACGAATTTATTTGAAGATAGCCGCGAATATCTTTGGATTGCAACTGCCAGTGGACTTGAAATGGTTAAATTAAATGATTATGATTTTAATCAGTCCTTTCCAAAATTGAAATTCAATCATTACAGGCACCTTAAGAACAAAAACAGTCTAAGTTCAAGTAACGTGTTCTGCATTTCTGAAGATCATGAGGGCAATATGTGGTTTGGAACAGATGGCGAAGGTCTGAATAAGCTTAATTTAAAAACAAATGAATACAATGTTTTTTCTGTTGATTACAAATTTCCAGATAAAAGTATTAAAGCCATATTGGAAGATAATGACTACAATTTATGGGTAAGCACAGCAAACGGAATTTCAAAATTTAATCCAAAAACCAAAGCCATTCATAACTATGATTTTACTGATGGACTCCAGGATTACTATTTTTCAGGTGCCCATTGTAAATCTTCAGATGGCAAATTGCTTTTTGGCGGGCCAAACGGGTTTAATATTTTTGATCCAAAAAGTTTATTGTCCAATATTACTCCGCCTAAAGTAGTATTGGCAGATATTAAAGTTTATGGTAATTCTGTTGTTGCAGGACAGGAAATTAATGGTGAAATTATTTTAACTAAATCAATTACTGAAACTGACACCCTGACTTTATCCCATAAAGTGAATTTCTTTGCACTTGAATTTACCACACTGGATTTTACAAATTCTGAGAGAAATAAATATGCATATAAAATGGTTGGGTTCGATAATCAATGGCACAATACAGATGCAAAAAACAGGATAGCTACTTATACGAACCTGGATGCCGGCCGGTATACATTCATAGTCAAAGCAAGCAACAACAATGATGTCTGGAACAAAAAAGGAGTTTCATTACGAATTATCATATTACCACCCTGGTGGAAAACATGGTGGTTTAGGTTAATAATATTAATATGTATTATAATATTGTTGGCTTACGTTTTATTAAGAATAATTAAAAGAATCGAACATATTGCCAATCAAACAATTCTTGATGAACAGAACCAGCTAAAGACACTTATCAATAATATACCTCATCATATTTTTATTAAAGATTCGAAATTAAAATTTATAGTTGTAAACCGGTTTGTTGTAGATTTTCTTGGAGGTAAAACCGAAAAAGATATTATTCAAAAAACGCACTATGACTTTTACCCAAAAGCAATGGCTGATAAACTTTTTGTTGAAGAACAGGAAATTATTAAAACGGGTATACCAATGATAAACCGGGAACAATGCAGGAAATATAATGGAAAAGAAATATTTTTATCTACCACCAAATGTCCCATTTTAAACCATAAAGGCGAAACTATTGGATTGGTAGGTATTTCAATAGATATTACTGAACAAAAAAAGATACAGATCCAAATTGAAAAACAAAGTGAAGAGCTTAAAAATTATAACATAGTTTTAAGCGAGGCAAACGTTCTACTGGAAGAACGCCAGCAGCAAATTGAAGAACAGTCAGAAGAGCTTAAATTGACAAACGAACAACTCACGGAAAATCAGGTCAGGATTGAGGAGCAAGCTGAAGAGCTTCGTGCTCATAGTGAAAATTTAAAGGATATAAACGATCTGTTAGTGGATAAGCAGGAAATAATTCTACAACAATCGGAACAACTTAAAAAAACCAACCAGGAATTATCAATACTTAATGTAACAAAGGATAGGTTTTTCTCAATCATTGCACATGATTTGCGAAATCCTTTTAATGTAGTTTCTGGTTTTTCTGAAATACTTTTAAAAAATTTCGACAAACTTTCTCCGGCCAAAATCCGCAAGTTCCATGAAATGATCCATACTTCGTCTACAGCTGGCAACAATTTACTCGAAAACCTTTTGCAATGGTCCCGTTCACAAACCGGGCGGATATCTTATGAACCTGTTAAGCTAAATTTACTGGCACTTGCCGAAGAAACATTCAGGTTGTTAGAAAGTGATGCTGAAAGAAAAAATATCTCTATAAAACAATTAATAGAACCGGAGATTACTATTCTTGCAGATGAAAATATGATAAAAACCATATTTAGGAACCTTATTTCAAACGCAATTAAATTTACAGGTGAGGAAGGTACAATAACTTTGAAATCCAAGATTGATAATCAAATGGTAATAGTTAGTATAGCCGATACTGGAATGGGTATTCCACCCGAAACTATAAATAAGCTGTTTCGTGTTGATACAATAATAACTACTAAAGGCACTGCAAAGGAATCAGGTACTGGACTTGGACTTTTGCTTTGTAAAGAATTTGTCGAAAAACATTGCGGTAAAATTTGGGTTGAAAGCGAACTTGGTAAAAGAAGTGAATTTAAATTTACAATTCCTCTTGCTTAGCATTTATGAAAATGAATTTATGAGATATAGAAACGTCATATTAGTACTTCTTTTTATTATTAACTTACAAGGGAATGCTCAATACACATTCGAGCATCTTACTGTCAAAGATGGCTTATCAAGTAACCGAATTAATTGCATATACAGGGATAGCAAAAGTTATCTTTGGATTGGATCTGAACAGGGCCTTGACAAATACGATGGTTATCAGGTTAAATCGTACTATTCCGATGAGAAACAACCTGGTGCAATCAGCAGCAATAACATTAAATGTATTTTGGAGGACCATAATAAAAACCTCTGGATTGGTACCGGTGATGGACTAAACGTCTATAATCCGGCCAAAGAATCTTTTAAAATATTTAAAAATGATCCTGGTAATAAGAATAGTTTGAATAGCAATAATATTTCCAGTATTTATGAAGACAAAAAAGGAAATCTCTGGATTATCACTGGAACAGAATGTTTGCACAAATGGGTATCCGAAAATAATAGTTTTATCAGGTATCCCATCAATTACCGGAAAAATAATTTAGCTGACAATCCACAATCCAGGCAAGCAATAGCTGAAGATTCGAAAGGCAATATCTGGGTTGGGTTCCTCAATAGGGGAATTTATCGTTTTCAGCCGGAAACTGGAAATTTCAGATTTTTCACCAATCCATCTTTAGATTTTGGTAATGAAAATGCTAAATCGCTATGCATAGATAACCAGGATAAAATATGGATCGCAGTTGATGGCAAAGGATTTTTTTCTTTCGATCCGGCTTCAAACAAATTCGAATCATTTGGAACAAAAGGTGATGGTAAAGGGACCAATCATAATACCCTGCGTAATATTATTCAGGAAGACGACCGACATATTCTGATTGCTGTTGACCAGGGAGGAATAAACCGTTTCGATAAGGTTTCAAAAACTTTTAAATATATCATGTATGATGAACAGAATGAAGAAGGTCTTAACAGCAATGGAATATGGTATCTTTATAAAGACAAAGAAAATATTTTATGGGTAGGAACATCTGGTGGAGGTGTTAATTTTTATAACCCTAAAAAAAACAAATTTCACCTGTTCAAACATCAAAAAAATAATCGTAATTCATTATCATATAATTTTGTAGGGTGTTTGTTTGAAGATCATCTGGGCTTGATTTGGATAGGTACAGATGGAGGTGGCGTAAACGTGTATAACCCTAAAACCGGTAATTTCAAGATTTATAAGTATAACCCTTCCGATTCCAATAGCCTGAGTGGAAATGTTATTCGCACCATTGCAGAAGATAAAGATCAAGATATGTGGATTGGAACCTGGGATGCTGGTCTTAACCGATACGACAGAACAACGGGAAAATTCTATCATTACTTTCCTCAACAAAATAATCCAAAAAGTATTTCTAGCAGAACAATATGGAATCTCAAGGTTGATCACAATGGAATTTTGTGGTTAGGATTTCCAAGCAGGGGCATAGATTTATTTGATAAAAGAAAGGGAGTAATTAAAAGGTTTAGGGTCGATCCCGAAAAATCAGGAGCTTTGAGCAGCAATGGCGTTTGGCAATTCATAGAAGATTCGCAGCAAAACATGTGGGTTTGTACACGGGATGGTTTAAATCTCTATAATAGTATAACAGATTCATTTAAAGTGTATAAAAATTTTCCAAATAATGAAATCAATGCATTTTGTAAAGATAAAAGCGGAAATTTATGGGTGGGAACAGCTAAAAAAGGAATGTTCTTATTTAAGCCTAACGGTAATGTTGTTAAAGTTATTGATGTAAATGCTGGTTTACCAGGTAACTTAATTAATGCCATTCTGGAAGACAATCGTAATAACCTTTGGATTTCGACTAATAATGGCATTTGCCGGTATAATTATAAGAACAATACTTTTAGTAATTACACCGAGAGCGATGGTTTGCAAGGTGACCAATTTTTCCAGCAATCTTCTCTAAAAACACGTAAAGGTGAATTATATTTTGGCGGCACGAATGGGTTTAACTCTTTTTCCCCAGACAGATTTAAAGATAATGATTTCAATCCGCCTGTCTATTTAAATGACTTTCAAATATTCAACAAACCTGTAATTTACGGAGGATCTGGATCGCAATTCCCGACCTACATAGGTGAAGCAAAAGAAATTAATTTATCTTGGTACCAATCAGTATTTTCATTTGGGTTCACTGCTATCAGTTTTACAAATCCTGAGAAAAACCAATATGCTTATATGATGGAAGGGTTTGAAAATGATTGGAACTATACAAATTCTTCAAGGCGGTATGCTACCTATACAAACCTGAACCCGGGAAAATATACTTTTCATGTTAAGGCATCGAATAACGACGGATTATGGAATGAAAAAGGTGTTTCACTTCAAATTACTATTTTGCCTCCCTGGTGGATTACGTGGTGGTTTAGAATATCTGTTATAGCAGTTCTTGGTCTCACACTAATCGGATTATATTTCAATCGCATAAAAAGTTTTCGTAAACGTCAGGTGGAGCTTAAAAGAATAGTTTATGAACGCACCAAGGAACTTGAAGAAATTAACATATCTCTTGAAGAAAAGCAGGAAGAGATAAATTTACAAAAAGAGGAGCTCGAAAACCAAAAAAATTCACTTCAGGAAGCAAATGATATTTTGGTAAATCAGCAAAAACATATTACTGAACAAAACAAAGAATTAGATAAACACCATAATGAACTGGAATCACTGATTTTCAAAAGAACAAAGGAACTTGAAGAAGCAAAGAAAAAAGCCGAAGAATCTGATAGGTTAAAAAGTGCTTTTTTGGCTAATATGTCTCATGAAATCCGAACCCCGATGAATTCTATTGTCGGATTTTCAAATTTGCTTCGTGACGATGATTTAAACAATGATGACAAAAAAAGCTATGTGGATATTATCATTCATAGCAGTAATTCATTGCTGGTATTGATAAATGATATACTTGATATTTCAAAAATACAAGCCGAACAATTGGTTTTGTTAAATAAACTTATTAAAATAGATGACTTATTAAATAAATTGTACGATACATTTTCTCTCGAAACAAATAAACAAAATCTTAAATTATCAATTACTGGTGCTACTCTATCAGATAATATTTGGATTGAAGCAGATGAAGTCAGACTAACTCAGGTTTTTGGCAATTTAATTGGTAACGCTATAAAATTCACCGATGCTGGTTCAATAGAATTTGGTATTTTGGAACTCCAAAAAAGTACAATCGTTTTCTTTGTAAAAGATACAGGTATCGGTATTCATCCAAAATACGGTAATTCAATTTTTGAAATTTTTTCAAAGATCGAAAACAATCGTACAAAGCAATTTCAAGGTGCCGGGTTGGGCCTGGCAATAAGTAAGAGCCTTATAAAACTCATGGGTGGCGATATCTGGTACGAATCAAAACTAGATAAAGGAACAACATTCTATTTTTCAATTCCACTCAAAGTTGTTCAAAACAAAAATGTACCAAACTCACCAACAAATAAACAATTAACCCAGTTTCCTGATCTCACGGGTAAAACTATATTAATCGCCGAAGATGAAGAAAACAATTATAAACTTCTAGCAATAATTTTAAAGAAAACTAATGCAAACATTTTTTGGGCCAAAAATGGAATTGAGGCAATTGAAATATGTCAGCAAAATCCTTCAGTAGATCTTGTTCTGATGGACATCAAAATGCCTGAAATGAGCGGACTTGAAGCCTTTAAAAAAATAAAACTTTTCAGAAACAAAATTAGAATTGTCGCCCAAACTGCTTTTGCTTTTGAAACTGAAATAAAAGAATTTCTTGACTCTGGTTTTGATGCTTATCTTACAAAACCACTTAAAACGAATGAGTTAATTAATGTGTTAAAAAAATTTCTTGTTTAGAAGTTGTTTGTGATTTAATAATAATTTTAACACAGAGAAATATTTGAGTAGCTTTCGATAATTTTGGAGACTTATTGTTATAATAAGCTATTTTTAATATTCGATTATTTTGAGAAAACACAGAGAACACAGAGTGCAAAATCGCTTGCGATTTTTTTAATCTCTGCGATCTTTGTACTTTCTCTTTTTCAGAAAGTCAATCAAAGCTAATGCTTTAAATCCTCTTAGTATGCTGATTAATATGATAATTATTTCTCTGTGTTTAATTTTTTAAAATCTAAAAACAGTTTCTTAGATATAAAAAATTGGCCACCGCTAATTAAACCAAGCACAAAACAAAACGATATAAGAAGCTGTTTTGGAATATTTAAAAAGAATTTAATGTTTTTACTTTAACCCTAACCCCTTAAAAAGGGGCTATAATAGGGCAGTACAGCAGTTAGCCCTCCTTTTTAAGGAGGGTTGGGAGGTGAAAATAAAAAATATAAAATAGCTTATATACTTAACATTACATTAATTCTACCAAATTCCAAAACAGCTTCTAAGATAACTTTCCAGCTAGGGTAAATTATTTTAAGCTATTAGCTAAAGTAGAAAGCAAACCACAAGCAGCCATTATATCCTGTCCTCTCGATTGCCGGATTGTAGTCAAAAATCCGTTTCTGTTTAGCTCATCTTTAAAAAACTCCATTGTTTTTTCTTCAGATGGCTCCAGTAATGTTCCAGGTATTGGATGAAACTTAATCAGGTTAATTCTGCAATTTAATCCATTTAAAATCTTTGACAATTCTTTTACATGATTTTCAGTATCATTAACATTTTTGAACATAATATATTCAAAAGAGATGCGTCGTTGCAATCCAAAATTAAATCTCTTTATTTCCGAGATTACTTCTCTTAAAGGATTCACTTTTTCAATTGGCATTAAATTTAGTCGCTCCTGTTTGAATGGAGATTGAAGGCTAACGGCCAGATGACATTTACATTCATCTAAAAATCGCCTCAAGCCCGGAATGACGCCAATTGTAGAAACTGTAATTCTTCTTGGACTCAAAGAATAACCATAATCGGAAGTAAGTATTTCAAGACTCTTCAAAACTTCGTCTATATTATCAAAAGGCTCTCCCATGCCCATATAAACGATGTTGGTAATTTTATCCCTTTCAGGAATACTGCTGATTTGATTTAAAATTTCGCAGGCATCCAGATTGCCCTGGAAGCCCTGCTTTGCAGTCATGCAAAATTCACATCCCATCTTACATCCAACCTGGGAAGACACACAAATTGTGGCCCTGTTTTTCCCGGGAATATAAGCTGTTTCAATAAATTTATCTTTTCCGGCAGGGAAAAGATATTTCTTTGTGCCGTCAATGGATTTTTGAACCTTAACCGGCTCAATACGACCAATTATAAAGCTGGCATTTAATTTCTCGCGAAATTTGGATGAAATATTTGTCATCTCATCAATTTCGGAGGCATGCTTTTTATATAGCCAGTCGGCCATTTGTCTAGCTGCAAAGGGCTGCAAACCATTCTCTCGAACCACAAATTTCAGTTCGTTTAATGTTTTACCAAATAATCGTTCTTTCTCTACATCTTTCACACAAGTATATTTAAAAACTCAAAATTAATATAATACTTCACTTTCAACAAACCACTGCTGCTCATTACCTCACTGCTTCACTGCCCTTATTACATGTCTTTTACCCGGAGGTCCGGGCAATACCTCAACTTTAAATCCTTTTTCTTTCAATGCACGTTTGACAATTCCTTTTGCACAATAGGTTGTGAGCACTCCTCCTGTATTCATAGCTTTATAAACTTTCTCAAACAACCTGCCGTCCCACATTTCAGGCTGTTTATCGGGAGAGAATGCATCAAAAAATACTACATCGTAGATATTTGTTAATTCCATTTCCAATGCATCTCCAGGTATTTTCTTTAAATTAAAACTTTTGGTAATTGCAATTTGTTTATTCCATTTACAATTATGCATTTCAAAAAATAAAGAAGCAAATGAAGGAGCAATTAATTCTGCATAATTTAAATTTCGTGTAAGTTCCGGCACCAGCGGATATAACTCAATGGCTTCATAAAAGACGATTCTATTATTTTTTTGTCCTTCTATCATGGCAAGAAAAGCATTTAATCCTGTTCCAAAGCCTATTTCGAGCACATTTAAAGGATTTCTGCCTGAACTATTCAGACCGTTGGTTATAAATACTTGTTGAGATTCAGTATATGCCCCGAAAACAGAATGATAATGTTCATCTGTTTCTTTATCAAATATAGTGTGTGTACCATCTTTACTGGTTATTAATATTTTGTTCATGAATCTTTCGGGTGTTAAGAACTATCGATTAAAATTTAGTTTAAATTTGCTATCAATGTCAAACCAAAATTAAAATGTTATGAAGAAACTGGTTTTTAAATATAGGAATTTTATTTACCTGATTGCAATTCCTTTTTTTACAAGTTGCGGATATAATTCGATGGTTCAGAAAGAAGAAGCAATTGCTTCGCAATGGGCCCAGGTACAAAATGTTTATCAGCGGCGTGCAGACCTTATCCCAAATCTGGTGAACACGGTAAAAGGATATGCTAATTTCGAAAAATCAACACTGACTGCAGTAATAGAAGCCCGCTCAAAAGCAACTTCCGTAAATGTTGATGCTTCAAAACTTGATGCAAATTCACTTAAAAATTTTCAGCAAGCTCAGGACGGACTAAAGAGTGCTTTATCAAGATTATTGGTTGTTGTTGAACAGTATCCTGATCTAAAAGCCAATCAAAATTTTCTTGAATTGCAGGCACAACTTGAAGGTACGGAAAACCGGATTACCGTGGAACGAATGAAATTTAACGAATCAACAAGAGATTTTAATTCTTATATACGGAAGTTTCCGCAAATTCTGACAGCAAAAATGTTCGGATTTAAAGAAAAACCTTATTTTGAAGCAGCGACAGGAGCTGAAAAAGCCCCAGATGTAAAGTTTGATTAAACTTTGACAACCGATAGCAGACGGCCGTCAGCTGACATCTATCGTCCGTCTGTTACTAAGTATATAGATAATGAGCCTTGGTAGTAATGATCTGACAATAGTAAATTTAATTAAATTAAACCATGAAAGCATCCGAATTTTTTAGCTTGCAGCAGAAAGCTGAAATTGTTGAAGCCATCAAAGCAGCCGAACACGAAACTTCAGGTGAAATACGCGTGCATATTGAAATGAGATGTAAAGGCGATATTCTCGACCGGGCCGCTCAGGTTTTCGCAATGCTAAAAATGCACAAAACAAAATTAAGAAATGGCATTTTGTTTTATCTGGCTGTTGAAAATCGAAAATTTGCTGTCATTGGCGATGCAGGTATTAATAAAGTGGTACATCCTGAATTCTGGGCAAATATCAGATCAGCAATGGAAGAGTTTTTCAAACAGGGTAGGTTTACTGAAGGATTGGTTCATGGTATATTAAAAGCAGGTGAACAGTTAAAAGCATTCTTTCGATTTGAAGTAGATGATGTAAATGAACTTCCCGATGACATTTCTTTCGGAAAATAATAAAATTGATTGTTTTAATGAAAATAAATTAATTACAAATGAAGACTTCAATCAGATATTTCTTGTTATTTACAAGCACCATGGTTTCTTTGAATTTGTTTTCGCAAACGATTCCTGAAAAACCAAATCCGCCAAGGTTAGTCAACGATTATGCAGGAATACTGAATCAAAGCGAAGTTGAAAACCTGGAAGCACGATTGGATAATTTCAGCGCTACTTCCTCAACACAAATTGCGGTAGTCATTGTAAAGGATCTTGGAAATTATGATGCCGGACAATTTGCATTTGAAATTGGACAAAAATGGGGTGTTGGACGTGCCGGTAAGAATAACGGGATAGTTGTACTGGTTAAACCTAAAACTTCTGATTCCCGGGGACAAGCATATATTTCAGTCGCGTATGGTTTAGAAGATACTTTGACAGATGCACTTTCAAAACGAATAGTTGATAATGTTATGATACCTCGTTTTAAAGAAAACAACTATTTTGGAGGAATAAATGATGCTGTAACTGCTTTAATAGAAGTGACAAAGGGCAAATATACAGGAGACCAAAATTCCGTGAATGTAGCTCCAGCCAAAGGAAAATTAATCGGTTTCATTGTTTTCTGCATTTTCTTTATAATACTGATAAGTGCCCTTGGTAATAAAAATAATTCCAACAATCATACAATTGGAAAAAGACAAAGTAATCTTCCTTTTTGGTTGCTTATGGGTGGATTAATGGGTTCTTCAAACAGATCCGGCGGAAGTTGGGGAGGCTTTTCATCAGGTAGTGGCGGTTTTGGAGGTTTCGGTGGCGGTAGTTTTGGCGGTGGAGGTGCCGGAGGAAGTTGGTAATGATAATTTGATCACTTTGATGAAAAAAATAATTATACTTTTTAGCCTGTTTCTAAATACAGGCTTTCTTTATTCGCAACATAATGATAGCACAAGGCTCACAATTGTTTTTGCCGGTGATATCATGGGGCACATCCCTCAGGTTTCAGCTGCTTATGATTCTGCGTTTGGCGGCTACAATTACGAACCAAGTTTTCGTTTCATAAAACCATATATTGACTCTGCCGATTTGGCTATTGCAAATTTGGAGGTCACGTTAGGGGGTACTCCTTATTCCGGTTATCCACAATTTTCGAGTCCGGATGAATTGGCATACGATTTAAAAAATACAGGATTTAAAATTCTGGTTATGGCAAATAATCATTGCTACGACAAAGGTAAAAAAGGTTTTCAGCGTACACTGGCAATACTTGATTCTATTGGTATTCCTCATTTAGGAACTTACAAAGATTCCGTTCAAAGAAGCCAGTTTTACCCGTTTGTTATAGAAAAAAAAGGTATCCGGATTGCTTTACTAAATTATACGTATGGCACTAATGGTCTGGTCCCCGAAAAGCCAAATATTGTCAATTATATCAGTAAGCCCATAATTGCTGCTGATCTGGCCAAAGCAAAATCCTTGAAAGTTGATTATATTATTGCTGTTATGCATTGGGGAAAAGAATATGAACTAAGGCCAAATAAAGATCAAATAGATATCGCAAAGTTTTTGATAAAACATGGCTGCAATGCAATTATTGGTTCTCATCCGCATGTTGTTCAAACTTTCGAAATTATTTATCCTGATACAACAGATTCATTACATTTTGTTCCTATATTCTATTCTTTGGGAAATTTAATTTCAAACCAGCGTGACCGATACCGGGACGGCGGGGCCATGTTTAACATCACGCTTGAAAAAACAGATGCCAAAACCCGTATAGTTGATTACAGTTATTTGCCTTATTGGGTATACAGGGGAGTTTTGAAGAAAAGATATCAATATTACGTAGTACCTACAAGGTTAAATATCTGTCAACCCGATACTTTTAATTTGCATTCAGAAGATTCGTTACATATCCAGGAATTTGATGCAGATATACACCAGCAGTTAATAAACTTGAAAGAATCGGAATTTTTCAAATGCAAGTAAAGGATTATTCCTCTCCAAAGGCTTTATCAACAAGAATACGTCCGCAATACTCGCAAACTATAATTTTTTTGCGGGAACGTATCTCAAGCTGACGCTGAGGAGGAATTTTGTTAAAGCATCCACCACAGGCATCGCGTTCAACAGTTACAACTGCCAGACCATTGCGGGCGTTTCCTCTGATTCGTTTGTATGCTGCTATTAACCTGGGTTCAATTATAGCTTCGTATTCTTTGGATTTTTTGCCCAGATTTTGTTCTTCTTTTTGAGTATCTGCAATAATATCTTCGAGTTCCTTTTTCTTATTTTTTAAATCAGTCATCCTTTCATGAAGATGAGCTTTGGAACTGTCAATTGTTTCTTTCTTACTTTTAATTTGTGCGCTATATTCACGAATTCTTTTTTCACATAGCTCTATTTCAAGTGTCTGGAACTCAATTTCTTTTGAAAGAGAATCGTATTCTCGGTTGTTCCTTACGTTGTTTTGCTGCTCCTTGTATTTCTTTATTAACCCGTTAGCATTTGTGATTTCATTCTTTTTAGCAGTTACTGCTGAATCAAGTCCGCTAATTTCCTCTTCAAGGTTTGCAATACGTGTTTCTAATCCGGCAAGCTCATCTTCAAGGTCCTGCACTTCAAGCGGCAATTCTCCCCTTAATATTTTAATTTTATCTATGTCCGAATCTATTCTTTGTAGTTCAAAAAGCGCTTTTAATCTTTCTTCAATTGAAATTTCAGTATTTTCTACTACTTTATGTTTCACATTTGCCATATTTTAAATATAGTTAATTGGATTAGTATTTACATTCGAAAAATGAACGGCAAAGTTAGGAAAATTTTTCATAAGCAAATTATAAAATATTTCTTTTGTAAACTGTTCGCTTTCATAATGACCAATATCTATAATCAATATTTTATTCTCTGCCTGGAAAAACTGGTGGTACTTAAAATCACCGGAAATAAAAACATCAGCACCTTGCCTGATAGCTTCACCAAGCAGACTGCTACCACTTCCTCCGCAAACTGCAACTTTTTTAACTTTTTTATTTAACAAATTAGTGTGCCGGATACACCTTGCATCAAAAGTGGATTTTACCAATGAAAGAAATGATTTTTCGTCTTTTTCTTCCAGTATTTCTCCAATCATGCCCAAACCGGCCTTGTCAAAAATATTATCCAAAGAATAAATGTCATAGGCTACTTCTTCATAAGGATGCGACTTTAGTAATGCATCAATAACCTGTGTCTTTAGATGGTATGGGAAAATCGTTTCAATTCTTATTTCTTCTTCGAAATGTAATTTGCCTTTTTCACCGACAAATGGTCTGGATTCATCATTTCCCTTAAAAGTACCACTGCCTTTAATATTGAAACTGCATCTATCATAGTTTCCAATACTACCGGCGCCTGCATTAAATATGGCTTCCCTCACCTTATCAACATGACTTAAGGGAACAAAAGTTACGAGTTTTTTTAATTCACCTTTTAAAGGAGACAAAACCCTGCAATTGTTCAACGCTAGTTTTTCACTTATTTTGTGGCTTACACCTTCAAATACTGAATCAAGATTGGTATGTGCCGAATAAATGGCAATATTGTTCAATATTGCTTTAGTAATACATCTTTCCGTGAAGTTTTTCCCGGTTATACTCTTTATGCTTTCAAAAATCAATGGGTGATGCGAAATAATTAAATTGCATTTTTTTGAAATTGCTTCTTCCAGTACTTCTTCAGTAACATCTATGGTAATTAAAATGCCTGTAACCTCAGCATCCGGATTTCCAAGGCTAAGACCCGCGTTGTCGTATGATTCCTGGAGTTGAAGCGGTGCAAATTGTTCCAATACTTTTGCAACGTCTTTTACTTGCATGATTTAGAGATTTTCGCGAATTTCGATAAGCATGTCGCGGATATTTTTCAGTGTTTTTACAACTTCAAAATTATTAATTGTATCTTCTTTGTTATCTTTCATTTTCTTTTGAGCTCCTTTAAGAGTCATCCCTCTCTCTTTAACAAGGTGAAAGATAATATGAAAATTATCAATATCCTGTTTTGTAAACAGCCTGTTGCCTTTCTTGTTCTTTTTTGGTTTTATAATGTCAAATTCTTTCTCCCAAAAGCGAATTAAAGAAGTATTGACACTGAACATTTCGGCAACTTCGCCTATAGAATAATATACTTTTTCTATTTTTCTTTCTTTATAAGGCATATTAAAATAATTTATTAGAAAGCTTAAACAAAGTAAATTAAAAAATTCAAATAAAGCAACAGGTTATTTAAGCTTTGCTAATTCTTTATGATTAAAAGATTTAAGAATTAAAACTATTTATAAAAGATTGCTTCACTCCGTTCGCAATGACGCTATGATTGTCGTCATTGCGAGGAGGAACGACGAAGCAATCTGCTTGATTTAATATCTGACTTGACACTTGAATGAAATAAAAAGCCCTACATGCTTATGAAGGGCTTTGACCTCATTATCTAGACTCTAGATACTTTGCTTTTACTTTTTATACCCATAAATAGCCAAATCGCCAAGTTCCTAAATAGTTCAAGTCTCTGACTTGGAATTCATATTTTCAATTATTTTCGTTGATACATAGCCTTATTAGGCACAAGTTAAATAAACTTGCGCCAATTGTGGGGCTTAACTGTGGAATGCTATGGTATAATCTACATTTAGTCCTGGATTTGCTCAATAAGATAATTTTGATCAAATGTTATATAAAAAGTTCTATCTTCATTTTTCAATTCAACAATTATATAAGATTTAGTTACGTGATAAATTTTAATTTTTAAACTTGAAATAAATCCTTGAGTATTTGTATTCCAAAGCATATAGAGAAGTATATCATCAAATATGCTTACATTATTAATTTTTCTAACTTTTTGGCTTGCATAATCCTTATCTAAATTATCAAATGTTGCTTTTGTATTATCTAAAAATCTGATGAAGAAAAAGCCCGATGATTTCAAAATATCTATATATTTTTTAACACCCTTAAAATCTACCCTGTAATAATCAGTATCATTCTTTACTGTATCTGTAAAAAAATATAATGAATCTTTTACAAATTTGGTTTTATACCATTTTAAAAAATCATTAGTTTTTTCAAGGCATTTTAAGGTATCTATAGATTCCTGCAAAAAGAAACTACTGTTGGCTGAAATTTTAAGATTCGAAACCAAAATAATTGAATAAATTAATAAAATTTGAAATTTTATTTTCATTTTAATTTATGCTTTGATTTGACTACCCCTGAGTAGTAGTCTCTGACTTGGACTATTTTATTTTCAATCATTTTCGTTGCTACATAGTCATAAATGGCACAAGTTAAATAAACTTGCGCCAATTTTGGGAATATTGCTTGTAAAAAATATTTAAAATATATATGCAATATTAAGACCCGTTAGGGTCGATATATTGGTAGAAAGTTTTATGATTTAAAAAATGCGCCAAGAACTATTTTAATTTTTAATCAGACTAAACTTGGCTCGAAATGAGCAGACTAATAATCATGTGCTTGCTACCAGTGCCATGGAAATAAGGTGCTATAATTTACTTGTTTCTTGGCACGTGTAACTTTCAGCATTTCCTATTCTACCAATATTTCGCTCCTAACGGAGCTTTTTTGTGCCAATATTTAAGAAATTACTCTCTACAGTGATGGATTGCTGATTTGAGGTTGCATTGTCAAAATTATCCTGACTTGATAATAGTTTAAATTAAAATGCCCTGCATAATATAATATGCAAGGCATCATAATTCCTATAAATGTATCTTGATTCTTGGTTCTTTATTCTTGGTTCTTGGTTCTTTATTCTTGATTCTTGGTTCTTATTTCTTATACCCATAAATAGCCAAATCACCAAGTTCTTCTTCGATGCGAAGCAATTGGTTGTATTTTGCAATCCTGTCAGAACGGCTCAATGAGCCAGTTTTAATCTGACCTGAATTGGTGGCTACTGCAATGTCAGCAATAGTTGAATCTTCAGTTTCGCCGGAACGGTGAGAAATAACAGTGGTATAACCTGCACGGTGAGCCATTTCAATAGCATCAAGTGTTTCAGTAAGGGTACCTATTTGGTTTACTTTAATAAGAATAGAATTGGCACATCCCATTTTAATACCTTTGCTTAAGTATTCAACGTTGGTAACGAATACATCATCACCAACCAACTGGCATTTCTGGCCAATTTGATCGGTAAGAATTTTCCAACCATCCCAGTCGTTTTCTGAACATCCGTCCTCAATAGAATCAATAGGATATTTATTCATAAGTTGTTCCAGGTAATCAGCCTGTTGTTTCGAATTTCGTTTTGCGCCTTTGGGCCCTTCGAACTTCGTATAATCGTAAATACCATTTTTGAAAAATTCGCTTGCAGCACAATCAAGCGCAATTTTGACATCGCTGCCAGGTTTATAACCTGCCTTTGTAATTGCCGCGATTATGCTGTCCAGGGCTTCCTCGGTTCCTCCTGCAAATGTTGGAGCAAAACCACCTTCGTCGCCAACAGCAGTGCTCAGTCCTTTTGATTTAATTATTGATTTCAAAGAATGAAATACTTCTGCTCCCATTCTTAATCCTTCATGAAATGATGGAGCTCCGGCGGGACGAATCATAAATTCCTGAAATGCAATAGGGGCATCGGAATGGGAGCCTCCATTGATAATATTCATCATTGGGATTGGCAATACTTTAGCATTAACACCACCCAGGTAATTGTACAAAGGTAAGGCATGATGAGCAGCTGCTGCTCTTGCAACTGCCAGAGAAACGGATAATATAGCGTTAGCGCCCAAATTGCTTTTGGTTTTGGTGCCATCTAAATCAATCATTTTTTTATCAATAGCAACTTGTTCAAATGCACTCATTCCAATAATTTCTTTGGAAATAACTTCATTTACATTATAAACCGCTCTTAATACACCTTTACCCTGGTATCGGCCTTTATCGCCATCACGAAGTTCAAGAGCTTCATTTTCTCCTGTAGATGCGCCGGAAGGAACAGCTGCACGGCTTTGTACACCGCTTGCAAGTGTGACTTCACATTCGATAGTTGGATTACCACGTGAATCAAGAATTTCACGTGCATGAATATTTACAATTTCGCCCATTGGATTAATTTTTTATGATTTAATTTAAAAAGGGATAATGTTAAGCACTTTATCCCTTTTCCTATTCTT
>Ga0265316_10001349_pt1 | contig 26415 bp, 35 predicted proteins | sample 4522metaG_FD_202092 | JGI IMG/M metagenome (GOLD analysis project Ga0265316, IMG submission 202092) | Rhizosphere microbial communities from Carex aquatilis grown in University of Washington, Seatle, WA, United States - 4-5-22 metaG | ecosystem: Host-associated > Plants > Roots > Rhizosphere >... | reverse complement strand
CTTTCTGCAATTCCGTAATTATAAATCTCACGGTAATTGCCATCTTCATCACGTTCCAGGTTGGCAATTGCTTTTATCTCCCCGGTTTTAACCTCCATTAATATTGCAGTGCCATGATGGGCAGCATGCTTATCAAGCTGTTTGCGTAAAGCTTCTTCAGCAACGTCCTGGATATTTAAATCAATGGTAGTAACCACGTCGTACCCGTCTTTTGGCTCAACTTCGTTTTCATCGTTGATGGGCATCCACACATTTCCGGATAAACGCTGCATAAGTTTCACCCCTCGAACACCGCTTAAATCCTTGTCAAATGAACCTTCAATGCCCACCGGGTTTCCGCCGTTTTCAACTTTGGTGACATAACCTATGGTTCGTGCAGCCAAATCGCCATAAGGCAGAAAACGTTCGTTATCCTGGTTGATAATAAGTCCGCCTTTATATTTACCTAGCCTGAAAAGCGGAAAAGTTCTCATCTGTTTCAATTGCTGGAAATTGGTTTTTCGCTTGAGCAGGTAGTATCGGTTATTTTCAGCTCTTGCCTGCAGAAGCTCGCTTTTATACATGCCTTTTGATTTGTCGCGGAACAGTTTCGAAAGGCAGAGAGACAATGAATCGAGATTGTCGCTGAATGTTTTATGCTGAATGGTAGATCTGCTCAGGTCAACGCGAATTTCATAAAAAGGAACCGCAGTTGCCATGAGCCTTCCATCACAAGCAAGAATATCACCCCGGTTAGGTTCAATTTCAATATCTTTAACAGACAATTCAATGGCCTTTTTAGACAGCTTGCCCACTTCGATAAACTGCAGATACAGGATACGTGCAACAATGCCCACAGCGAACAACAGTATAAATACATACACCATTGCAACACGCCATATTATGTCTTTTTTAATTGTCATGCTTTTATTTAGTGCATAGTGCAGAGTGCACAGTGCTCAGTAAATAATGGATATTCTACTTTGCATCTCTGCGTCTTTGCGTTTAATTTTTTATTTCCCATTTCTCAATTCTCTTTTCCCAAAACCCTAATCTTCACAACTACACATCTACTCATCTTCACATTAATCACTCATCTTCATCCTCTTCGGAGGTGTTCTTGCTTCCTTCAATCCCAGGTCATTTTCTTCAACCAGTTTTATCACCTGTGATTGCCTGCTGGAGTACATCAGTTCGGAAGCAACGGTTATTGATTCTGCCCTGAGCTCATTCAGTTCTTCCTGCAGCTTCGTTGTTTCACGCAACAAATGTTCTGCATGAAATCGGTTAGCGATATAAAGCATTGCAAGCACCACTATGAAAATGATAAAAGGCAATTGCTTAATAATAGCTTTTTGCTTAAGCACGTTCCCGGTGAGTAATTCTTTAAGAGAATACTTCTTCAGTTCTTTCTGCTCTTCTTTCGGATTTATGAAATCTTCCATCTGATTTTCTCTTTTCTTTCCATGTGTTCCCCGTCACTTAACCAGGGTGACGGGGCTACACAGAACTAACAATCAACTAAAAAAACCCAAACCTTAACTAATGAAATCAAAAAAACTATAAATAGCTAACACTCTATTTTATCAATTTCACCATTCGACTCCATGCTGCTGTCATACTGAGCGGAGTCGAAGCATGACTGATTTACTTTATCAGCCTTTGACTTTTAACACCCTTCGACTCCGTTCAGGGTGACTAGGCTTCCTGCTCTTTCTATCCGCTCTGCCGTCATACTGAGCTTGTCGAAGCATGACTGGTATTCCTTTTTAGCTTACTTCTTTTAACACCCTTCGACTCCGCTCAGGGTGACTAAGCTACTGGCTCCTCCCTATCCGCTCAACTGTCATACTGAGCGGAGTCGAAGTATGACTAAACAATCCGTTCAGCTATTCTTAACTTTGCACTTCTTGCGCGGTTGTTACTTTTTAATTCATTCTCAGCCGGAACAATCACATTTTTATTAACCGGCCTGAAAGGACTGCTTACATTACCGTAAAAATCTTTTTCAGGCTTGCCCTCAAAATTTCCGGTCCTCATGAAATTCTTCACCAGCCTGTCCTCCAGCGAATGGTAGGTTATAATAACCAGCCTGCCTTTATCAGCTAACAGCTGCACAGACTGTTTTAAAAGCTCCTTTAAATTACCCAACTCATTGTTTACCTCAATGCGAATCGACTGGAACACCTGCGCCAGATACTTATTATCGCTGTATATTGGAATGCAGGTTTTAATGCTTTCGACAAACTGGTTAATGGTTTTTACCTGTTGCTTCCGGCGGCTTTGAATAATTGTAGCTGCAAGTTTCCTGGCATTAGCTAATTCGCCGTACTGGAAAAACATATCGCTGAGCTTTTCTTCAGAATAGGTATTGATAATGGCAGTGGCATTTTTATGCGACTTGTTATTCATGCGCATATCCAGCGCTGCATCAGAGCGAAAAGAGAATCCCCTTTCAGCCTGGTCGAATTGATGGGATGATACACCGAGATCAGCAAGTATTCCATCTACCTGCGAAATATTGTAATATTTAATAAAATTCTTCATGTACCGGAAATTGTGCCTGACAAACAAAAAATGTTCGTCATCAATTTTATTTTTTTCGGCGTCGCCGTCCATGTCGAAGGCCACTAATTTGCCGGTGATCAGATGTTTCAGTATTTCCTTTGAATGGCCGCCTCCTCCGTAGGTAGCGTCGATATATGTCCCATCAGGTCTGATGTTCAACCCTTCAATGCTTTCGTGCAAGAGAACGGGTTGGTGGTACATCATGGCTTCCCGGGTTTTTGGATGTCGCCTCCCAGTATTTTTTGCGCGAGGTTGGCAAACTTTTCGCCGGCATCAATTTTCTCATAGGCTTCTTTTGCCCACACTTCTATTTTGCCGTCCTGGCCCGCGAGTATGGCTTCCTTGCCAATACCTGCTTCATCGAGCAGCCGCTTGGGGACAAGCAGACGATTGGTGGCATCTAGTTCAACTTCGGCAGTTCCTTTATAGAATCCGCGAAGGAAAGTGCTGTGTTCCTTGTTGTAAGGGTTGAGGTTGGCACGTATAGTTTCCACCTGGCGTTCCCATTCGTCCAATGGAAAAAGGACGAGGCATTTTTCATAAATATCTTTCTTAACGACAAAGGTATCGCGTGCTTCGGGCGACAGCGCCTTTTTAAAAGCGCTGGGAAGCGTCACGCGGCCCTTTTCATCAATCCTGCAAGTGTAATCCCCGATAAACGTTGCCATTAAGATTAAATTTAATACCGACAAAAATATACAATTTTTTCCCATTATTTACCACTTTTCCCCACTTTTTACCACTTTGTTGATAACTTTTAACATTTGGAGTGCGAAAGGCTTTAAAATTAGGGAGTTTGGAATGGGAAGGGGAGGGTTGTGGTTGTTAATGAAGTTAACGGAGACCGGAGACCGGAGACCGGAGTCCGGAGACTTTAATTTTTAACCGTCATTGCGAGCGGTTCGCCGCGGCGGAGAAGCAATCTGTTAAACCTGTAGCCCACAAGTTAAAATGTGACTTTTTCCAAGTTAAAATGTGACTTTTCTCTACAATGCCTAAATACAGGCATTTACTTCAGATAATACAATTATTTACATTTAATTAATGTATTACATAATTTTTATATTGTATTACATATATTATATTTGTAATACAAAACTATCTATATGGCAACAAAAATTAAAAGTATTCGATTGGATACTAATTTATTAGAAAGGTTAGATGATTATATTAATAGTGAGGAAAAGCAATTTAATAGGGTAGTAATTGAAGCTTTGACAGAATATCTGGATAAGTATGATGATAAAACAACAACCATTGGACAAAGAAATTATTATCCAATCCATCTTACAAATGACGAGCTAGTGATAATAATTAATGATTTTATGAAAAACATTGAAAATGAATACAATTGTTCTGTGAAAGTTAGAAAAGACAAAGGTGGAAAAGGGATAGATTTCCAAATAAATTTTTACCAGGAGTTTAAAAATAAAGTAATAAAGAAAAAAAGGTATAGTTTTTCTCTTAATCCTTATTGGAGACTTGAAGAAATACTAGAACATAGGAATAATAGTGAAAATTTTATTTGTGAAAGATTAAACATTTTAGACTCATCTATAGTCTTAGAAATTGCAAATTACAATGTCTCAAGAAAAAGTACATTAGAATTAAATTCTATTTTTAAAGATGAAAGATGGAAAGTTTTATTTGAAAGAAAATTTCCGATTTTAAAACATGAGTGAATTTATTTTGAAAAAAGTAATAGTATGTGTACTATCAAAAAAGATTTTAATAATTACATCTTTAAAATGGAATAGGCTAGGGCTTATAAATGGTTTTAGTATAATTATTGGTATAGTGTTTTTAATGGTTACCTCCACCTTGAATCCTTAAAATTTTTTGTTTCATCAAATATCGGTTCATTTTTTTCTTTGCCCCAAATTTTTTTACCAGCTCGTTTTGGGTGTGTCAAAAAAAAGTCATTTCGTTCTTTAAAGTATAGATCAATTGCAGATTTGCATTCATTTATCGATTGATAATCGCTATTATGAATTATAGATTTAGCCAATCCACTAAATACTGATTCAATCACATTTAAAAATTGGGCTGAGGCTGGTAATGGTGCTAATTCAATAATGGGAGTCTGATTTATTTTTCTATATTCTTCATTATTTAATTCATTAATTCTAGCACTAAGTTTTTTTGATGCGTGCCATGATGCAGCATCCCATGAAAAAAATATTTTTTCTTCTTTTTTATATTTTTCCAGCAATAATTCCAATAGTTTAATCATTTCTATTGTATCTTTTTTTAACGAGTAAAAATGTGTAATTTGATTGTGAGATAATTCTAACGCAGCGGTGCATATTAGACAACCTTTACTTTTTTGTCTCTGTGGATATGTTTTTACTTCACCCTTTTTTACAATTGATTTTCCTCCCTGAATTTTTACAGCAAATGGGCCAAATTCATCAACAGAAAAGAACTTCTGTTTTTCCGTAAGATTTGATAGGATATTAGTAATATTTTGAAGTTTCTCACGATAATTTGGATCAGGACTAGTTAATACTTTTTTTGCTTGACGAAAAACGTAACCCTGAGATTTAATATATTCAGAAATCGTAGTTCTAGAAATTTTTGTCCCAAAGTTTTGCTTATATGCAACACTTAAGCTGATAAGACTCCATGATGTTCTATTAATTCCGAAATTTTTAGGTGTTTCGTGTAATAGTGTTATAAGTTTAGCTTTTTTTGTTTCAATATTTTGTATAATTACTTTGCTTGTTTTATGCTTTTTCTTTTCTAATCCTATTAATCCATTTTTTTTATATAATTTAATCCATTCATTAATTATTTTATGAGATCGTTCTATCTTTTTTCTAATTTCAGATATTGGTTTTCCTATTGAAGAATCCATTAGAACAACTGCCTTCTCCCATTTTCGTCTATCTGATGATAACCTCCATTTTTTTAAAATAATCATATCGTTTTCAGATATCAAGTATATTTTAGAATCTCTCGATCTAATAATTAAATTATTTTCAATTAACCATTTAGAGAAATAGATTCTAAATTGTGTATATCTATATCCATTTTGATATTTGACATAATAATTATTCCATTCTATCATTAGGGTAGAATTCAAATTCATTATTGAATTATAAATTGCAGGAAATTTTTCAGAAAGACATGAATATCTGTTAGTATTAATTCTTGTTTTTTGAAGAAAAGTTAGAAATAGTTTTAGATCATTTCTGTTTTCAGGAAACTTAACTTTAAACAAAGTTAGCTCTGCCAGATAATTTTTTAAAGTATTACGTGAAATATCTAGATATTTAGCAGTTTTTCTTTTATTTATTTCGCCTTTGTTAAAAGTACCATTTATAAATCTTATTTTTTTTAATGAAAGTGCCATAATAATTGCACAATATTATAGGATTTAATATTTTGTTGACTTATCTATAAAATCGATTATATTAACAATTAATAATCTTAAATGCCTCAAAATAAAAACAAGTATGTTTAAACGGTCGTTTTTTTAAACTTTCTAATTTCAATTTTTATTTAATTGTAGTTTTTATAATTAAGTTTGTTTATTGCGTTTAATTAATCTAAGTTAGTTTAATGAAAATCTTAACTATTAAATAAACTTAAATATATGAATTTTGGATACGCAAGAGTTAGCACTAAAGAACAGAATTTAGATTTACAAATTGATGCTCTTGAAAAGTCAGGTTGTGAAAAGATTTACCAGGAGAAAGTTTCCGGTAGAAAGTTGGACCGTCCTGAACTGGAAAAATTACTTACTAAAATACGCAAAGGTGATACACTGGTAGTTTATAGCATTGACAGGCTTGGCAGAACCGTAAAACAGCTTATACAGCTTATAAACGAATTTAAAGACAACGGGATAAATTTTAGAAGTATAACAGAAGGGGCATTTGATACAACCACGCCGATGGGAGAGGCAGTATTTCAAATAATGGCAATTTTAAAGGGTTTAGAAATTAGCATTTTAAGAGAACGAACAATGAAAGGCCTGGACGCTGCCAGGGCTAGAGGAAGAAAAGGAGGAAGAAAACTAGGTTCTTATAATAAAGAAGCTGCTGCCTATGCAGTTTCTTTATACCAAAAACAAAAACCTATTTCTGAAATTTTAAAAACTGTACACATAAGCAGGGCAACGTTATATGAGTATTTAAAAAAAGAGGGAGTGAAATATTCAGGGTTTAAAAAAAGTAAAAAACACAAATAACGTTTATGTGAAAATTTTATTGTAATTTGGGTGGTAGTTAGTCTTGGAGTTTAAATTAAAAATAGATTAAAGCTGTACCTATACAAATTTAATGATAGTTAGAGGCTTTTATTCTAGAACTTTTCAATTTATTGCAGTATATCTGTTAACTCTAAAGTAAATTCTACAATATGGCAACAACCGAAACCCTTAATTCTAAAAAAGAGCAAGCTGATAAAATTTTACTTGAGATTAATGATAAACATAATAAAGTCATTGAGACCAAAGAAAAATGTGATGGATTATTAAAGAGTATTCAATTATCTGCAAATGAAAACAAAAGGATTAATTCGACTTTAGTTAAGATAAAGACTATATCAGATCAATTATTAAAAGAATTAAATAGTAAAAAGCAACAGCTAAACACTCAATTTATAAATGTTAATTCCTTTTTTGAAAAGAAATACCTTCCTTTAATTTTGAAAATTGAAAATCCTGAGACTGGTATTGCAGCAAAAATAAATTCAACTAAAACTCTTTCAAAAGAAATAGAGAAGGAATCTAATTTAATTAATAAGCAGTATGATGTAATAAAAAAACAAAGTTCAGAATATAGACGTATTGCACAAAATTTAAAAACTTTAGAAACTTCAACTCGAAAGATATATGAGTATATTCAAGATAAGAAACCAAAATTTGAAGAGATTTTAAAGAACCTTCTAGAAATTGAGAAAAATGTAAAAGGTTCAAGTAGTGAAATAAAAAAGTTATTGAATGAATCAAGTAAGGATTATACTGAAATATCTTCTTTAAAAGATAAGTCAATAACTGAATATTCGATGCTTGCATCAAATAAAGAAGATTCAAATAATTTATTAGATAGTATTAGAGAAATCTATGAAATAGCGGCTCAAACTGGATTAAGTGGAGAATTTGAAAATAGGAGGAACAAATTAATTCATGAAACTAAAAAATGGGAGATTAGTTTACAAATTGTGACATTTATATTGTTAGCAGGTATTATAGGCTTATTTTTTTTACAATTGAAATTATATGACTGGGATCTCAACGCACATAATTTTGATTTCAACTTTTATATTAGGTTTTTAATTCTATCTCCCATAGTGTATTACATATATTTTTGTAATAAGCAATATGAAAAAACGAAAAAGTTGTTAGATAAATATAGCTTTAAGACAACGTTAGCAATGTCAATAAAATCTCATACTGAACTATTACTTACAAATAAGCATTTTCAAAAAGAAGAGAGGATAGATCATATATTAGAATTTATAATAAATGGATTCAATAAAATTTACAATGAACCATATTCTGATGATAATTTTAAGTTAAGACTAAAACTAGCAAATATTGAATTTGACATACAAAATCGAATTATGGATAAAATAAAACAGGATATTAAAAAAGATTAATATCTTATCAAAAAAGTATAGTCCTAAAAAAGGACAAAAGAGCCTGAGTTTAAAGGTTACATTGACTATTGATTTTGCAATGTCCTTAGTTGGAGTGGTGACATTCTCTTCATTAGTAATAATGATGTTGATTCAAAACTTTACGACTATGATAGATAAAATCAAAAGTGTAGTTGTTGGGGTTGCTCTCGTGGGGAGAATGGAACCGAACTCCATACTATAAGACGTTGGATATTTTTAATTGATTAATCTGGATTCAGGATAGAGAGCAAGGGGGTTCGAGGCCCCCTCTCCCCACCAAAACATAATGATAGAATAAATATTCAAAAAAAAATTATGAAAGAAGAATTTAATAATGAAAATATTCCGGACAAAGAAAATATCGATTCGGAGAAATTAGAAAAAGAGAGACAAGAAGTTTTGAATAGTGCTATAAGTGGTAATATTGGAAATATTCGAGAAAAGGTAGCTTATATTTTAAATAATTTTACATCTGCTAGAAATTCAGATATTGAATTGGCTTGGTTATATTGGTCCTCATTTGAAAATAATGAATTTAATGGGAATTATATTACAAAAGAAGACTTACTTAAACTAACAAAAATTAGTTCTCTAACTAGAATAAGAGCAAAAATACAAAATGAATACAAACTTTTTCAAGCAAATGATCAAGTTAAAAAAAATAGAGGAGTTCTTGAGAAAGAAAAAAAATTTGAAGCTATTGAAGATAAGCCAGGATATCCTTTTTATACAATTTATATTGATGAAACAGGAAAAACTCAAGAATATATATCAATAGGAAGTCTATGGGATACAGATTCTAAAAATTCATTTTTTACTTTATTTAAACTACGAAATTGGTTAAAGGAACAAAATATTGATTATGAATTTCATTTTGCCGAATTGAATAATAATAAGTTAGAAAAATATAAAGCTTTCTTTTTAAAATTTCTTGCACTATATCCTAGTGCAGGTTTTAAAGTGATTATTATTAAGAGAGCTGGATTAAAAAATATTAATAGTGCTATTACTGATTTAACATTTCACTTAATATATAGTGGAATTATACATGAAAATGAAACTGGAAGAGCTCCTCTTCCAAGATTACTTCAGGTAATATTAGATAAAGATGAAGAAGGAAGTGATAAGCTTAAGCTTGAAAATATTAAAGAAAGGATTATCAGCCAAAAAATTGACGGTTTAAATATTGATAGCATGGAGGCTGTTGATTCCAAAGGCAATCTTTATATTCAAATTGTAGATTTATTTACATCTTCAATAAACAGGAAATTACATAATCCAAATAGTAAAGAGAATATAAAGGATGAATTAGCTGATTATATACTGAACTTGCTACATTTTAATATAGATAAATTGGATAAATCAAATGAAGATATAGATAAGTCAAGGGTTTTTAATCTTGTATATGAAAAATAACTGTCTCTGATAACTTTTACGAATTCTATGTCGTTTATAGTCTCACAAAACCCATAAATTTAAACATATATATACAATATTTTGAAAATGGATTATTTTAAATTAATTGAAAGTATATCAATAATTCTAGCATCGGCTGCTGCAATTTATGGAATTTTTTCATGGAGAAATGAAACTCGATGGAAAAGAAAACATGAATTAGCAGAAGAAGTTCTGGCCAAGTTTTATGAAGCTCACCAAAATTTAAGAATTATTAGAGGTCCATTTATCTATATCGAGGAAGGTAAATCAAGAAAAAAATCCGTTAATGAAACCGAAGAAGAAACTAAAATTTATGATAATGCTTATGTAATTCAGGAAAGATTTGAAAAAAATAAAGAATCATTTGAAAGGCTACAAGTATTAAAATTTAGGTTTATTGCTATTTTTGGAAAAGAACATGAAAAAGTATTCAATGATTTAATCATTATTGTAAATAAGATTTTGTTTGCTACAAATGAAATAGCAAGAATACAATTAGGACAATATGGTGAATTATCTCCAAGTGAAAAAGGTAAAGAAATTAGAGAACATATGAAAATAATATATTCTGCTCCTAGACCTGAAAATGATCCTATTGAAATAGAATTTCAGAAGATTATTGAATATATTGATAAAGTCTGTAGAAAAATCCTAGGGAAAAATTAAAATTGTCTCACAAAACCCAGAAGCAATGAACAAAATTGACCAGCATCCCTCGAATGAAAAATTTACACCCGATACAGCAAAAGCCGAAACATTTGGAGACTATGTTCAAAAAAATATAGACCTATGATAAATAATTTATTAAAATTAAAGGATTACGTGCCATTATTTCAGACAATAGTTTGGATTGGATTTATTATTGCGTTTTTCTTAATCTTCAAGAAAACAATACATGAGATAGCATCAACCCTAATAGTTAGAATAAAGAAAGGTAGTTCGGTCAAAGCCGGTCCAATTGAAATTGGGGAAGAATTAAAAAACATGGAATATGCAAAACAGACTGATGCCAATTCTATAATGTTATCTGGAGCTGATGGTCAAAAGAGAGAAGAACATCGAACAAAAATATATGAAAAAAACAAAGGATTATTTTTGACTCATTTGATTTATCCATCCGGCAAATCTGAACAAAGATTTGAGATTTATATTTACTTGATTAGGCATAAATTGGATAATTTTTCAGACATAGAAAAAGCAGAATTCTTTTTTGGTCACATGTGGAGCAATAATGTTTTTACTGAGAAATCTAAAAATGGTATTATTGGTATTTCAACATCTGCTTATGCGCCATTCTTATGTACTTGTTGTGTTAAATTTAATAATGGAGACGAAGTTCATTTAGACAGATACATTGATTTTGAAATTAAAAAGATTTATGAAAAAATAAAATGAATATTTAATCTCACAAAACCCAAATTTAGAACGATTAATATGCAAGAAAAAATAATTAAAGTAGGTGATATAGTGTATGCAAAAAACAAGCCTAAAAACCAATTCGGTGCTTTACAAGTAATTGAAATAAATAGTGAAAATGCTATTTGTTCCCTCTATTTATTGGATAAAGACCCTTCTGGATATGAAAGACCAACAAAAGTGATTCCAACTTTTGAAACGTTTTCTATAAAAGATTTAGAATTAGTTGAAAAAAAAGCTGAAAGAGAAAAGTAAATATCTTAATGCGTTAATCTCATAAAACCCATAAAATTAACTTATATAAAAAATGAAAAGATGAATAGAGAACAAGCAATACAATTAACAAAGGAAGCTTCTGCTTACCTTGGCCGTGAAATTCAAGTTAATATTCTTGATGAGAATAATAAGCCAAAACAAAGCACTAAGTGCAAATTCACCAACTGGACTTCAATTTCAATATCCGAAGTCCACGAAGAACCCAACATTCAATTATTTGCAAGATGTGAGGATATTAATGAAGCTGGCAAAATATATATGCCTTCTTTAAAAAGTGCAATAGACGAATTTAAAAGAATGGATAAAGACCTTAATCCCTTATAATAATCTCACAAAACCCAAAATATGCTGATGTAAGGAAGTTGCCAGCAAAAAAAATTATATATATGTCTCACAAGACCCATTCAATAGACATTATATAAATAGATTAAAAAAATATTGATATGAGAACATTTGGAATTGTACTTCTTGTATTTGGGATAATGGGATTATTACAGGCAAATTCTATGGATACAAGTGTGCCAACAGGATTTTTTGGTATGCGATTGAATAATATTGGTTTAATGAATTCTAAACAAAATGCAATTATAGTTTCAGGTATAATCTCTATAATTGGACTAATATTAGTTGTAAATAATAAAAAGAAAACAGATAAACCTTAATTGCTAATTAGATTGTCATATTATGGAAACTATTACATTTATAGGCAAATCAAGAGATATTTTTGTAGGTATCTTTAAAAGTTTAGTAGTCACAAAACATTCTCTTCAATCAGATCCTATTCAAATTCATTTTTTAAATAGAAATGGAAATATTTCAGTAAAAATTATAGAATTAAATAGCATGTACAGTCTATCAGATTTTCATTTCCTATACTTTGAAAGTTCAGGAAAATGTTCCTTAAGTTATGAGTTATTATAATTTCAATTAAAGTCTCACAAAACCAAATGTTCAACCGATCGATTATATTTGATACCAATGCATATAGAGATCTGACAAAGGATAAAGATTTCAGTACCTGTAAAGATGATATTCTTAAAATACGACTTAAAGAAGAAGAAAAGCAGATTAATGTTTATATTTCTCCTGTTGTATTAATGGAATTATTTGCTCACTTGTCAGATATTAGCGATCCACATTATCAGAATTGCAAACATGCTGTAGCCGCAGCATATTTACATTCTACTTTGAAAGATTCTGAAGATTATAAAATTCTTGCTGATCCAGAATCTCTTTTAGTAAAATTGATGTTTAACCAAGAGCTTCCTGAGCATAAAGAAGATTGCCAATATTTAGGGACATTAGCATATAACATTTACAAAAATCCAGACGAAGGTTTTATTAATACGTTTCGAGATAATTTTAAACCGATTAGAGAGCATGTCAGACAATCAGAATTAAACTTTATTACAACAATTTATTTTTCTGTGATACAACAAAATAATCCTAATGCAAATGATTGGGATGGGATTAAAAAAGAGAAGCAACTTAGAAAAAAGTTTTTGAAACGAATCAATTCTGATAGTTTTCTTCTTGAAGGAGCGAAAAGTCAAGTTCTTAAAGCATGTTTAAGTGCAGGCATTGACCCAAAAACTATAAATGATTGGGAGGATAGAGCAAAAACGATTTTAGATATTTTACCTGCTCCACTTTATTTATATCGTGAAATAATGAGAAGAATTGCGATTTCAGGATTAGATTTAAGTAAAGTAAAAAAGAAGCGAGGTAATTGGATTTGGGATATTCAAATATTACACAATTGTGCTAAAAATTCAACATTTAATAATCAGGAGGCATTGTTGATAACATCAGATTCAGAAATGATTGATGCAGCAAATGAAGCTGGGTTAAATGATAAAATATTGCGTTTGGAAGATTATTTAGCTTTATTAAATAGTTAATTACGGGCAATAACACCAGTTACAATATAAAGCATAGGATTTAAGAAAGTAAAAATAACTTGTATTCAAAAGCAACAAGTTTAATATGAAGCACTACATTAGAAGTATCATTTTCACAAAGACACCTTTAAATCGCAAATTTAGATTTAAAGATGAATTTCAAATTTATCCTTTGAATCTTGAAAAAGCTCCAAATTCAAAAAATACAAATCATTTTCCCCTTATAATTGAATATTGTTATGATGATAGTGATGTGCCATCAATTGAGGAATTTAATACCTCAGGAGTAAACGAATGGATTTCAACTTCAACAGCCCAAATAAATAAATTAATTAAGATTACCAATCTGCTTTCCATAGTTACTAATTATAGATTCTTTTTCTATCGTAATCCTGAAACATTTTGGGCTGTTCCGTTGCCTGAAGAAAGGAACGAAAGAGATTCTAAAACTACTAAAAGTTTTTGGGCTGCTAGTATGTATTATTATCCTGAGATTACGGCAAATTCAAAAATTAATGGATTAACTGAGAATAAAACAGACATCATTTCCCTTATTCCTCATAAGATTTATTATTGGTATGAGCCAGTTGAAAGTAAAAATAAATTTATTGATTTCCCTGAAAAAATTGAAACTATCATTGAAAAATACTTCGCATTAAAAGATTATGATTTGCAAGTTGCTGATTCTTGTATTTTTCAAATTTCAAATGGAATTGAATTATTTTCAAAAATGAAAAGTTTATCATTTTTTTCTATTGTTTCCGGGATTGAAACTTTAGTAAATTTTGAGTTTAGAAATGAAAAATATGAGTACTTATGCCATGATTGTAAATCATTAAAATCTTCAAGTAGGAAATGTGAAAAGTGTGGAAGTCCGATTTGGGGCGTTACAGCAAAGTATAGAGATTTCCTTTTTAAATATATTTCAGATGACCCCAATGCTAAGCGTTTTTATAATGATATTTACAATATTCGCTCTAAAATAACTCATACAGATTATCTCATCAATGGTGAAAATTATTTAAATTGGAATTTTACTGATGAGACTAATAAAATAAATTTAAGGCATTTACAGGCTCTTCAATTAGCAAGAAGAAGTTTTGTATATTGGATATTAAAAAAATAAAAATCTCTTGTCTAAGAAGTCTATATTAGGTTATAAATTGTGTATCACAAAACCCAATAATATTATTAAAATATAAAAAAATAAAATGGATTATTATTCAATAATTAATTAGATAAAAATGAGAATAAAAAGAATCTTTTCTGGATTATTCTCTAATGAATACACTGATGACAGAGGATATAAACGTTTTACTGACAGTGATAAACTTGTACACCGTTGGGCAGTAGAAAAAAAACTTGGTCGAAAACTTCGAGATGGAGAAGTAGTACACCACAAAAACAGAGATAAAAAGGATAATTCACCTGATAATTTATGGGCTTGTTTTCCAAGAGTACATGACCGGATTCATAAATCAGACGCTAAAAAACATGGAAAAAAAGCCAGCTATCAAGGATTTAAAAAGTAAAAAAACTTTTGGGATATATTCAAAAAAATATAATATACTTACAAAATTGTTTTTAAGAATTATATTTTATAATAGTCTCACAAAACAATCGCATAATGGACATTAAGAAGGAAATTGGCAATAAAATTAAGCAAGCAAGAAAATCAAAAGGGTATTCTCAAAAAAAGCTTGCGGAGCTTGTCGGATCTAACCAAGAACATATTTCAAAAGTCGAGTCCGGTAAGATTAATTTGACCCTTGATTATATTAATAAAATAGCCGGATGCCTTGGAATAGAAATAAATAAATTGTTTAAAGACAATTTAAAATAGCATTTAATAAATATATGATATATCATATATCATATATTTATATTATCTTTGAATAATAAATTTAATGAGTTGAAGCAGATACCTACCATATCAAAACGTGCCTTTTGGGATATTGATTTCAAAAAACTTAATTTTGAAAAACACCGTGATTATATCATATTAAAAGTCTTTGATCATGGAAAATGGGATGATATTGTTAGTATTATTAACTTTTATGGTAAAAACCAGGTTAAAAAGAGTTTGATTGATTCGGAACACCTTACTGAAAAAGCTTTGCAACTAGCAATAATAATTTTTAAACAACCTAAATCTAAATTTAAATGCTATACACAGAAACAATATCGCCGTTACTTCACCAAGCGTTAAAAGATATAATGAATATTAAAGAATTTAATGATTATATTTTAGCTGGCGGTACCGGCCTTTCTTTACATTTAGGTCATCGAAAAAGTGATGATATTGATGTTTTTTCTCCTTTATACAAGAATTTTGAAGAATTGTTGCCTATACTAAAAAAGTATTACCCACATTCACAAATTAGTGATATAAGTTGGGGTGCTCGTATTTATGTAAAAAGATTAGAAGATGAAATAAAAATAGATGTTTGTAGTGACAGTACAGATTTTATAAACAAGCCTATCATTGAGAACGGAATTAGGATAGCAAGCAAAGAAGATATTGCAGCAATGAAATTACAATCAATAACCACCAGGCTTGTAAAAAAAGATTTTTGGGATATCGAAGAACTCTTGGAGAGTTTTTCTTTAAAACAGATGACTGAATTTTTTCAAAAACGTTATCCCTGGAATGAAGATTTAAAAGATGTTATTGTCAGATTAAGTGAAACTGATAAGTGCGATAAAGATATTGATCCTTTGAGTTTTAAAGGAAAGAATTGGAAAACAATTAAAAAGAATATTAAAAATTCTTTAGATCAATACCTGGATAAAGAACTTAACAAAACTAAAAAAATCAAAACTAAAAAAAATAAGGGTTTATCAGTGTAATATCTCATAAAACCTACTAAAATCTTCGCTTGTGGAAATTCTTAAAAAAATAGCTACAGAAACAAATGAAACCTTAGAAGTTTCCGGATATATAAATGGGAAATTAATAATAGCCAATAGTCCTACAATTGTTAGTTATACAATACAAACAGACAGTTTCAATATAATAAACCAAAGAACTGGTCTTGAAGTACCTTTTGGTGTTAAGGCAAAAGATCATAATAAGATTTTAGAATGGCAAAAAGAATATGATAAGTTCAATCTCTAATAACACAACTTAGTTATACAAAACTTTGAAAATATATTTAAATTTAGATTAATATATTTAAGTTAATTAAAAATATATAATAATTAGCGGCGTGCATTTGGCGGTAATACTAACCTTGAACTCTTGCATTGAACAGACATATTTTATTACAGACAAATGACCATCTTTCTATCATCAACATGCTATGACTTGACAGACCTTCGCGCTGAAGTAGAAAAATTTCTTGTTGACAAAGGGCATAGTTTACTTCTAAGTGATAGAAGCACATTCCCTGTTGAACTTGGTAAACATAGACATGATGTTTGTATTGAGAATGTAGGCAAGTGCAATTTCTTTGTTTTGGTAATTGATACAAGATATGGAGCATCATACTACAAAGACCCTGAAATCTCAATTACTTGGGCAGAATTTAGAGAAGCAATCAGAACAAAAAGACAAGCACTTGCTTTAGTAAGACGAGAAGTTTTTAACGAAAGACAAAGTTGTAGACACAATCAAAAACTTGGACACATTTTCTCTCCATTTTTTGCAGACAACATAAAAACATTTGACCTAATTGATGAAATCCAAAAACATGAAGGAGGGATTTGGATGCAACCATTTGACAACTCTCTTAATATCAAAGAGAAGTTGGAGAACATTTATGCAACAAAACAGTCAGGACTAAATCAAGTAGAACCCAAACTTGAAATTTCCGCAAATGAAATTTCACTTATGGCATTAAGTGGCTCAACTGCTTCGTTCATTACAACTAACTATCAAATTGGAATAGATAAAAAAGTTAGTGCTGAAATTTTACAATCTGCTATTGAAAAAATTCCAGAGAATTTAATTACATATGGAGAGGTGTTAGGTTTTGAATCTATACCTAACTACTCAAACGATTACTTTTATTTCTTTCCGCTTAGGCATTCAGGTGATGAAGGTGAAATGATAATAGGCTTTTCACCCACTGCTTTAGGGAAGTCGGTAAGAAATGAACTTAAGGGGGCATTGAAAAAGATAGAAGATTCCAACAATGCTGTTAGCATTTTTACCGATGCAATCAAGCGAAAGCCAATTTTATGCAGATCATGTGAGTTTGAAAATAAATCTTATATCATTGGCTTTTACGAAAAACCCTCCGAATTTATGGGAGTGGTTCAACACATCTGTATCTTAAATCTATTTGCAAGTAAGTGGATAGTGTATTTTGACAAACGACTTGATGAAACGGACTGCTACCCACAGCTATCTGAGAATTTCCAAATCATAATTCACGATAAAAAAATTTACTTCTACTTTGAAAGAATAATTCAACATCTTGGAACAGCAAACAATGGTTTAGGAGTTGCCGAATTCTCTGTTTTTGATTTTTCACACAAAACAATCAACGCATTGGTTTATGCTGGCAAATACAGAAACCAAGCATTAGAAGGCGAATTTGACTTCAGTTCACTTGAAAAAAATCCTAACTACAAAACATATGAATTTATTTTAGAGCAAGGAGCAGCCAAATCAACATACATATACAGGACACCGATGGACTATAACATTGACGACCCTGATAACTACATTGAGAAATGGGAAGTTGAAAATCCTGATTTTTATGATCATGAAAGCGGACTTGTGAAGTTTTTCTACTACGATGAAAATATTCTTTGGGATAAAAAGAGTTACGGAAGTATCGAAAATTATATAGCTAATACGGCTCATATTGAAAATGAGAAATATATTTTGTTCTACTACTTTGCAGGACCAATTTTAGGTGTTAGAAAATCAGACAATAAATATTTTGTAGTTCTTGTCCCACAAAAATACGGAGCAGGAGGAACTTGGGGTTTAAGGTCAATAAAGAGTGTTAAGTTTAAGACAACCCACAACATTTTTGCACAAAACGACTATGAATCTTACGAAATTGACTTGGAAAATGGAGTATATACAAGAAAATATTTTGGAGCATGATTAAACCAAATCAACCTCGTATGAAAAGTATGCCAGCCACCAAGCAATATAATATTTAAAAATATATGGACATTAATCTAAAAGAGTGGCAGTTGATAAAAACGGAACAAATCGAAGATGATTTTGAAGGATTTGATGATGAAATGGTATATCACTTAACCGATGGTACATTTTACTTTCAGAAAAATTATAAGTACTCTTATCATTATTCTTATCGGCCCAATATCAGAATATTTTCAAATGGATTTTCCACGATAATGGTTGTCGATGGGATGAATGATTATGTTGAAGTAGAACAAACCACAGGCCTTGTAAGCCGAATTATAAATGAATTTAAAGGTTGGTCGGGTGATTCGATTTTTGAACTACAGAACGGGCAGATTTGGAAGCAAGATAAATACAAGTACAAATACTTTTACGCACATAGACCCAAAGCTACAATAGTCAAAATTGGTAGTAAACACATTATGACAGTCAAAGGGAAATCGATTAGAGTGAAAAGAATTAAATAACCACGCACAACACTGTTATAAGGGAAAGTTATTTAAATTAAATGATAAAACTTGTCTCACAAAACCCGAATTTGTAATGATTATTATGCAAGAAAAAATGATTAAAGTCGGTGATATAGTAAATGTAAAAAACAAACCTAAAAACCAGTTCGGTGCTTTTCAAGTAATTGAAATAAGTGGTGAAAATGCTATTTGTTCCTTTTATTTACTAGATAAGGACGCTTCTAGTTATGAAAGATCGACAAAATTGGTTCCAACTATTGAAGCATATTCTATAGAAGATTTAGAATTAGTAGAAAAAAAAAGCTGAAAGGGAAAGGTAAATATCTCAATGCGTTAGTCTCACAAAACCCAAATAATATTTCATTATGATTGATATTATAGAAGAATTATTAAGGGATATTCAACATAATACTAAAGGAATGAGTCGTTTTGTTAGAACTTGTGATTATGCAATACTTGGAAGCATTTTCACACTAATTATTACCCAAAATCCTTTTGCAGTTCACTTGATAAAAAATAATAAAATAATAATCACTTTATCAGGTTTAATGTGCATAATTTCACTTTTTCTTGACTATTTACAATTAATTTTTGGCCTTTTTGATTCTAAAAAAAGTATAATTAAATTCCCAGATAATAATGGTGAAGGCAAAACAAGCGTATTCACTAATTTAAAAATAACTTTTTTTTGGTCAAAACAAATTCCAGCTATTATTGGTGTAATATTGTTTATTTATGCAATTTTTTCTAATATTTTTAAAAATATCTAATTCCGAATAAGTAATAACTTTAATAAATAAATAAAATTATTTGACAATTAGTTATTTCAAGGGTTTTAGAAGACAAAACAACCTTCTTATAATAAAAATAGCGACAATTGTCTTTATCTGAAAATTGTGTGCAACCATAAAAAAACGGATTGATAGATTTATGAAACGATTTACATCATTACCTGTTCATAAAATAATTTTTTGGATTTGCTTTTTACCTTGGTTGCTATTTATTTTCTTATATGAACTTTGGTTTACAAAAATTCCTAGTCATTCTGATACTTTATATAAATTAGGGATTATTTTTTCTAGGATTGGTTATTCAATTGTTTCTGCTTCCATTTTTTATTTTGTTTCTCAATATATAGGGACTTTTATTCCACGAGAGCAAAAGAAAATCAAAATTTTACCAATGATACATAGAAATGCATTGTCGATTGATAATGAAATAAGACTTTTGAAGATAAATTTAGATTATGAAAATGAAGACAGCAAAAATATTGATAATCTAAGACAAGCTTTAAACAGTATAAATCCTAATAGTTCAATTGATAGATTTGAGAATTGGTATCAGTATTTGTTTAACCTTAAATTACAGTTACTTGATTTGATTAGGAGTATGACATTTTACAATGATTATCTTAGTAGGGATTTTTTCCAAGAGCTTATTATTATTGAACAACGATTAATGTCGCCTATAACATTTGCCGGATCTGTAATTCTTAATGTTTCTAATCTTTCATTTGCTGATATCGACCTTCAAGAGCTTATGATTCATAATGATCATCTTCAGCTTTTACGAAAAGAAGAATTTAAAAAGTATGAGAAAGCATTTGAAAAAGATGGAAATGTGTATAGAAAGGTATTTTACAAAGAGAGTGATAAAAAATAATAGCAGCACACAACACGCGGTATAGCCAATAGGGGTTCTAGTGTTATGCGAAGGGCTGTAGCCCGCTTCAACTTTTCTTGTACCATGATAATAAATTGTCCGCAATCCCTTACTGTCTATACAGCAAATATAGCTAGTTCGGTATGTAAGTTGCTAATAATAAATATTTAAATATGATACTTAAAGTAAAAATAAATTAATAACCTCTTTAATTATGAAGAGCATTGGAATAATAATAGTTTGTATTATTGCATTTCCTTTTTTAATGTGGTTTTGTTTTAGCATCGGTGAACTAGTAAGAATTTATATATTTAAAGGAAATGAAAGTAAAAGACATACTATTTGGAGTTATATATTTTATACAATTATTGGTTTATTAGTTTGTTATATTTTAATTTTTATACACAAACTCAGAAACTGAAATTCAATGAAAAAATATTTTGTTTCTGTTATTTCTCTTTTCTTTGGTGATAAGGAATGTAACAATACTGAAATAATATGATTTTTTGTCATTCTTTGTTTCTTTATCACCGTTATTTGTAACTTTAGTTAAATTAAATTTATTTATTATGACTACAATAATATTAAAACCTAATATTGAATTTAATTTCACAACTTTATTTAAAGAAAATCCTATTTTAATAAAAAATATCCCTTACAGATTTAAGATTATTGAGCAAAATAGTGACTTAAAATTTATTTTAAAGTTAATGACTGGTATGATGGAAGTACCAATTATTAAAGGTTTAAAACCTTTTGATATGAAGTTAGATAATGATGATAGATAGATATTAAATCTTCTAATGAATGCACTGTAACTTACGAAATTTGACAACGGCTATATTTCATCTAGAGTTCAGAAGGTTGCCATTATTATTGCTTTCAGTTACTTTTGTCATCGGAGGATACAGAAGCAGATATAAATCCCGGCCGAGAGATAGCCGTAAACGTTTTAGCGCCAAACTACAAAAACACACATTAGGATAGACACCATGATTATTTTGGACTTAAGAGATGGATTAACAGAAGATACAGTAATTTGGAAATATTATAATTTTTCCTCATTTGTCAATCTGTTAATGGATAGAAATTTAGTATTTCGAAGAGTTGATTTGTTTGCTGATAAATTAGAGGGTACTTTGTCTGCATTAGCTTTAAATGAGTTTCATAAACAATTGTTGACTAAGACAGACTCTGTTGACGCAAAAGTCAGAGTAGAAAGAGAAGCGAAAAATGTGGAGAATTTTAAAAAGTTCACTTATGCAAATTGTTGGACAATTAATGATAATGAAAACTATGCCTTATGGAAAATATACTTGAACCCAGAAAAGAATGGATTAGCTGTTAAAACCACAATAAAGAACCTAAAAGAAAGTATTTGTTTCTCATCTTCAGATATGAAGGTACCACAAACAATTACTATAAAAGATGTATCATATGTACAATTAAGATATAATAAATCAAATCAAGACAAAGTCTTCACAACTAAAAATCCTGAGTATATATATGAATCAGAATTAAGATTATTAATTAAAAACCAACGAGATTGGAATAATAAAAGAAAATTGATTTCTGAAGGATTTAATGATATGCCAGTGATTTATATTAACGTTGATTTAAATAAAATGATTGACACATTATTTATTTCTCCATTTTCTGAAGTCTGGTTTCAAAAAACTGTTGAGAAATTATTGAACCTAAAAGGCATTAACTTTGATATTAGCAAATTAAGTTTTTCACAGATTAAAGAATAGCCAGGTTCTAACAATGGGATCCAGATATAGATCAGCAATCTGCTACATTTTTTGGCCTGCAACAGTTTAACAAACGCAAAAAACAAACTTTTATGATAAACTTACAAAACTTAAAAAATCTTATTTCAAAAAACCCTAAACACCCGACAACTGATGATTTTATTGAAATTCACAAAGGACTTGAAGGTTATCTTAGAAGGTCTTTGTTTATTGGGCTTCGACTTAATGGTGTAAAATATGAAACTTCAGTAGATGTTATAAAAATGTCGTATTTAAATAATAGAGATTTACTAAAAAAAACTATTGAGCTTATTACACAAGGTACAAAAACACTTGTAGATTTTGAAAATCATAATCCTGATTTAAAAGAATTAGAGAACCTGCTGTTTGATTTTACTTCAATTTATAGAAATAGAGTCGTTCATGGTGTATATGATAGAATAAATGATCAAACTGAATTGCGTTACTGTTACTATATTGATAAATTTTTTATTGAAGAATTTGAATCTACCTTGATTTCTTTAGGATTCAAATCAGCTTTTAACAAACCAAAGGATTGGGGAGCTAAGAGAACTATAAGTTCAGAATTATTTAATCAGGTAATAAAACGTTTAAGTCTTGGAAAGATTACAAAAGCTCCTAGGGGAATTATTTTTGTTCAAAATTCTATCGCATTGACAAAATATAATGGAAAAGTATAACACCAACTCCAGATAATTTCAAGGTAATTTAAACCTTATCATTTCGAACGACACCAACTAAAATACAATAATGAAATATTTAAAAAAGCTGAATAAAAAGATAAAAAAATATCAATATTTAGTCAATTTCGCTGGGATATTGCTAACTCTTTTCGGAGTATATTTCACTATGATTCAACTGCTACAACATTTCGGAGATGAAAAGCGTGATTTATATAAATTTCGCGGAGAACAATATCCAACTATTGATTTTGAAACAATTGATAATAAAAACTGGCTTTTACATGTTAATAGAATTTTGCAGCCAGATATGTTGTTTCAGTATGCAAATGTTTATTATCACCCCTATTTTGGCAAAAAATTGGTAAATTTTCCAATAAGAATACATGACAAGATATTATATCTAACACCACTTCTATCATATCTAAAACTTGGATTTAATATTGACAGTTTATTAAAAGCCAATCAAATTTACTCATATGCGATTTGTCGTACACCTGTAATTCTTGAAATAAATTATATTAAATATGGAGAATTTAGAATTGTTGACGCAATTTACGATATTGAATTTATTATTAGTAATGGATATAAGTCTAGTAAATCAACCAATTATGACAAATTTGAATTTGAATTGAAAGGTGCATATTTATTAAGATTTTTAGAGCCTAAAGATTCTATAAATATTGAACTAAATAAGTTTGAGAATATAAAAATAGTTGGAGGAGTATAATTTCATTTGTATCGAATAGATGTATCTAAATTTAAAATACTTATAAAATTATCCCTGTAAACTCACGACAAGGTAGCATTTGCAGTGAAATCAAAAGGTTTTTTAATCTAAAATAAAAATTCCGAACTACTCCATAAATAAAAACTAATAAAATCAAAGTTTTACATAATTTACTATCAAAATGTTTTATACATAACGTAAATCCAATTAGCTGAAAGGAGAGAACTTGAATATAAAATACAAAATTGAACATTAAACAATATAAACACTACCAATATGGCGACATACTATGTTGAAAATACCTTCCAAAATGTATTAAAGAACGGCAATAGGAATTGGCAGATCCCTTCCAGTCAGTTGAATATACCTTCCAAAATGTATTAAAGAACGGCCTTCCTAACGGATTATCACAGTTTGAGACAGTTGAATATACCTTCCAAAATGTATTAAAGAACGGCGTCAGTTTAAAATTTTCACTTGTAAGTTCAGTTGAATATACCTTCCAAAATGTATTAAAGAACGGCAACCAGTTGACAAGAATGATGAAAAAACATGTTGAATATACCTTCCAAAATGTATTAAAGAACGGCTGATATCCATTAGTACGTTCATAATCACACACTTTGTTGTATTTTTCGAGTGGAAAAATCCCTCAAATTACGGCTGCTCAACCAGCCTCAGGTAATATTTAGCATTACCAGCTTATTAAGTAATTATAAAATCTATACCATTTTGCTTGCATTTATATTCAATTTTTTCTCTCAGGCTTCCATAGGACCAATTTCTGAAAATATAAGCATCTTTATTTGCTTCATCAATGTTCTGCTTTAAATTAATCAATTCCAATGTGCCTGCCTTACGTTTCACACAAAAATCAACTAAAACTTTTGACAAATAATGCATATAATTTTCAACAAATCTTTTTTCCTTTTTTCTAAACTCAAAAATTCCTGAAGTTTTATGTTCTATTCCTCGCCCTCCAGTATTGTATTTCATGGCCTTTTTTCTGCGGTGTAAACCACATTGTATTGCTTTGCGTTTATCCAAAAAAACTTCTTGGTTTCCAAAAGGAATCTTCTTTTTCCCAATAATTGCTATTATCGGGGCATAACAGGATAGCGCCGCTTTTACTTTAGTCTTGGGTTCTAGCACGGGAACTGAAGTTGGTATTTTTACTGATAAAAGAAGATAGATTTTATTATTATCTATTATGTATGAAGAGCTACATAATTTATAATCCCCTGATATGCACCTTTTTATAATAATCTTATTTCCACTTAAATCTTTACCAAGATAAGTTTTAAATGGTACTACATATTGTGGATCCTTAAAAAGTATAAACTTAAATTGTTTTAATTCATTACAATATGATAAATTATAAATTGCTTTTGAATCAAAAGGAACTGGTAAATTACTTTTATACGATGATAAACTCCTCTCTCCATTAAAATATTTTGATCTTTCTTTGCAAAAAGTTAAATAGATTTTTTGAACTAAACACGATATTATTGATGACGGAATTTGAGTTTTAAATTTTTTAGCAATTAATCTATAAATTGAGTTTTGTCTGGAAGTATTTAGAATACCACAATCGTCTTTTTCTTTATTAACTAGCTTGCGCTTAACGTCATCTTGAAAATACAATAGTTGATTAGCTTGTTCCTGGATAAATAAATGTGAGGTTATAATATTAGCAGCTTTGAAAGCTATTTTCTGCCAATCATAAAGTCTTCTATAATACTTACTAAGTTCTTCTTTGTTATCAGAAGGTACATCTATTAATAATCTTATTTTTCGTGTGATTATAACACTTTTGTCATTAGATTGATTTTCCATTTTTATTATTTTTTGTGTCTTTTCTTTTCTTCATTTCCAAATACCTTAAAACTCTAAATTTTAAAACTCTGAAATTCTGTACTCCTTTATTTTCATTTTCAAATTCAATATCATTAATATCATGTTTTCTAATGAATGCTTTTACTTCTTTGAAGAGAGGTTCTTCCAATTTTTGCCAATAGTTTATTCTGGAATATAGCTCAGGTACACCAGGTATTCCATTTTTTTCCCATTCTTCTATTCTTGTTTGAAAATATTCGGGACCCGCTAGAATTATACCTAGTGATCTTTTTGTTAGATCTCTAAGTTCATGCAGGAATTCTAGCATTGGAGGTGTAAATTTGCCCGCTTCATCTATAATTAGCAGCTTATTAGTTGAATCTTGACAAAAGAAATTGGAAGCTTTTCTGATTACATAATAAATCGGCATCTGAGTATCAAAATCCATTAATCCGGTAGATGAATATATTGAGCTATAAAATAACTTAACATTCATACTTTTTGTAACCTTCACATAATATGTGCATTCAGGATGGTTCCGCAGATGTGAAATTAATGCTGTAGTTTTACCTAATCCAGTTTCTCCTACAACCGCATTCATATTTCTATTTAACCATGCATCCTCACATGTTTGAGTAGTTGTAGCAAAGTTGTCTGTTTCAATTAATAATTCATCTATTTCTTCTAGCTCTTCAATCTTTTGAGCTTTTTTTATTTTATCAGTTTTTCCCATGTTTTATAATTGTTAAATTACCATTACTAAAAAACAAGTTTGCAAATCGATCAGGAACTTTATTTTTAGCTTTTTGTTTATTTACATTTTTTTCAACATGCTCATTGTCAAATTCATCAGTTATGAAAGCACACTCACTTTCTTCAGTTTGTGATTTTTCTCCAATACCTAGCGCTGTGATTTCTTTGGGTAGGTTTTCCCAGTTTTTTTTAGATTT
>Ga0265316_10001348_pt1 | contig 26424 bp, 14 predicted proteins | sample 4522metaG_FD_202092 | JGI IMG/M metagenome (GOLD analysis project Ga0265316, IMG submission 202092) | Rhizosphere microbial communities from Carex aquatilis grown in University of Washington, Seatle, WA, United States - 4-5-22 metaG | ecosystem: Host-associated > Plants > Roots > Rhizosphere >... | reverse complement strand
AGAGCACCGAACGGTTTGACTCCCGTCGGGTTTGCCGCGATTTTCTTCGCATCGCTTCGTTGCTCCTCCTCAAATTACTCCAGTAGTTCTCGTCGTCGCGCCTCGCGCTGCTCGAAACTCGCAGCAAATCCTCGGTCCGCCAAACCGTTCGGTGCTCTAGACCCGCGCCTCGGCGCTCGAGAGGGCCGCGCGGATGGGCGCTCGTCGTTTCACGTAGCAAACCCATGTCAGGCCGAGGCACGTCGCGTAGAAGGCCAAGAAGACTTGCAGTGCGAGGTGTGTAGAGCCCGTGGCCTTGATGGACGCGCCGAAGGCGCGCGGAATCAGGTATCCACCACAGGCTCCTATCGCGGAAACGAAGCCGAGCACGGTGGCGCTCTCGATCCGCGCGGCCCGGAGCGCGGCGGCCATCGCGTCCGGCGTCAGCGCACCGCTCTCGCGGAGCTTCTCATTTCGGAAAATGACCGGAATCATCCGAAACGTCGACCCATTGCCGAGACCGGTCGTCAAAAAGAGGAGGAGGAACATCGCGAGGAAACCGGCGAAGTCGCGTCGGTCCAGGAAATGCGCCGCGGCCGCCGTGGCGAGGCCCATGGCGACGAAGTTCCAGAATGTCACCCGCGTGCCGCCCATCTTGTCGGCGAGCAGGCCGCCGAGCGGCCTCGCCATAGACCCGACGAGCGGGCCGAGAAATGCGAGGTTCGCGGTGACCTCAGGGAATTGCGTCTTCAAGAGAAGCGGAAACGCCGCGGAGTACCCGATGAACGATCCGAACGTTCCGATGTAGAGCCAGGCCATGATCCAGGTGTGTTTGTTTCCGGATACGACGAGCTGATCGCGAAGGTTCGCGCGGGCAGCCGAGAGGTTGTTCATGTAGCGCGCCGCACCGAACACGGCGATCGCGATGAAGGGCAACCATAGGAGCCCCGCGTTCGACAAGTACTCGCCGCCCTTCGCGGGCAGCAAACCCAGATTGACCCAGCCCCATCCGATCGCCACGGGAACGAGGAGCTGCACCGTGCTGACGCCGATATTTCCGCCCGCCGCGTTGAGGCCGAGGGCGAGTCCTTTTTCCCGATCGGGGTAGAAGAAGGAAATGTTCGCCATGCTGGAGGCGAAGTTGCCGCCGCCGAGCCCGGCCGTTGCTGCCGCCAGTGCCATGAGCCAGTACGGAGTCTCGGGGCGCGTGACGAAATAGGCGAGGGCAAGAGTGGGAACGAAAAGGAGACACGCGCTGACGATCGTCCAGTTGCGTCCGCCGAACTTCGGAACGGCTAGGGCGTACGGGAACCTCATGATGGAGCCGATGAGGCCGGGCAAAGCGACGAGGTTGAACAGCTGGTCGGTCGCGTAATGGAAGCCGAGCTTCGGCAGCTTCGTCGCGGTGACGCTCCAAATGAGCCAGATCGAGAAGCCGAGGTTCTCGGCGACGATCGACCAAATCAGATTGCGCCGCGCGATCCGTCGGCCCTTCGCCTTCCAGAACGCGTCGTCTTCAGGGTCCCATCGATCGATCCAGGTTGACCGCATTCTCGGCTCCAATGGCAAGAAGCGCACCGGGGCGAAGAAACAGGAGAACCGCCAGCGGCGCAAGGACGCCAGGAAAGTCTCCTCCCTGGCGTCCTTGCGGCCCTAGAGCACCGAACGGTTTGACTCCCGTCGGCTTTGCCGCGATTTTCTTCGCATCGCTTCGTTGCTCCTCCTCAAAATACTCCAGTAGTTCTCGTCGTCGCGCCTCGCGCTGCTCGAAACTCGCAGCAAATCCTCGGTCCGCCAAACCGTTCGGTGCTCTAGCGGTCTTTCTCTCGCTTTTCTCTCGCTTTCGGCGAGTCGCCAGAAATGTCGTTTCGCGGATATTTCGTCGACCGCGAGGGTCCGAATTCGTCGACTTCCGGCAAGGGTCAAGTCCTGGAGAAACAGGGGTTTCTCTCCGGCCTCCACGCGTCGCGCCGGCGTAAGACAATTTCGTCGTCCTTCGACCTTCGCTTCTTCCGTTTTCGGGGCAACGCACCATTGCTCGCCCATTTCGCATTTGTTTCGTGGCCCGAGAATGCGGGAATCGGCGCGGGAAGTGAGCCCTGGCGCCGGACTTGCGTAGAGGACGCGTCTCGATGGTCCCCGCTCTTCCCAACAGGCAAGCGACGTGACGGCGGCCGTTCCTCGGGTCGCGCTCCTCGAGTCGCGGATGGCCCACGAGCTCGCGCGCCTGGTCGAACGCCATGGCGGGGAACCGCTTTGCGTCCCGGCCGTACGCGAACACCACGAGCTCGACGCGGACCGGGCCGATGGTCTCATCACGGCCCTCGCCGCGCGCTCGTACGACATCGCCGTCTTCATGACCGGCGTCGCCGTGTCGCTCCTCTTCGAGATCGCCGAACGGATCGGCCGGCGGCCGGACCTCGTCGCTGGACTGCGCGGCGTGACGACGCTGTGCCGGGGCCCGAAGCCGACGGCCGCTCTTCGCGGATTCGGCGTCGTCCCCACGCTGACCGCCCGCGAGTCGTTCACGTCTGCCGAGGTGATCGACGCCCTGGCCGGAATCGAGCTCGAGGGCCGTCGCGTTCTCCTCTTTCATTACGGAGAGCGGAGCGACTCGCTCGCGGAGACGCTCCTCGCTCGCCAGGTCGTCCTCGACGAGCAGTGGCTCTATCGCTGGCTGCTTCCGGAAGATACATCCGGGCTCGAACAGCTCGTGGAGCGCGTCGTGACGGGCGAAGTCGATGCGCTCGCCGTCACCTGCCAAGTGCAGTTCCGTCATCTTCACGAAATTGCCCGCCGCATGGGCCTCGAGCAAGAGCTCGTGCGGACGCTCAACGAGCGCGTCACCGTCGCCGCCGTGGGACCGACCTGCCAGGCGATCCTGCAGATGCACGGGGTCCACGTGGACGTCATGCCGGACCATCCGAAGATGGGACCTCTCGTCGTCGCTCTCATGCGCCACGTCGGTCGCCACACGGCCCACCCGCGCAAAGACCGCGTCGTCGGGGCGCAGTCGTGAATCGGCTGGAGGTCGTGGTCGTCGGCAACGGCATGGTCGGCCACCGCTTTTGCGAGAAAATGATCGAGTACGACCGCGACGGCCTCTACCGCCTCGTCGTCCTCGGCGAGGAGCCGCGCCCGGCGTACGACCGCGTTCACCTCACGAACTACTTTGCCGATCGGTCGGCGGACCGGCTCGCGCTCGGGACACATGCCTGGTACGCCGAGCGCGGGATCGACCTTCGGGTCGGGTCGCGCGCCGCGCAGATCAATCGCGCGCGGCGCGAGATCACGAGCGCGGACGGCGCCGCCGTGGCCTACGACGTGCTCGTGCTGGCGACCGGTTCGGCGCCCTTCGTTCCGAATGTCCCCGGCATCGATCGGGAGGGCGTCTTCGTCTATCGCACCATCGAAGATCTGGAAGCCATCATCGCGCGCGCCGGGCGGGCAAGGCGCGCTGCTGTCATCGGCGGCGGACTCCTCGGGCTGGAGGCGGCGCGAGCCGTCCTCGACTCCGGGATCGAGACGCACGTCGTCGAAGTCGCTCCCCGCCTCATGCCACGGCAGCTCGACCCCACGGCGTCGGCGCTCCTCGAGGAGGCCGTCCGGGCCTCGGGCGTGCACGTGCACCTCGACAAACGCATTGCGCGCCTCGCCGGGGAAGGCTCCGTCGCCCGCATCGAGTTCTCCGACGGCGGAGGCATCGACACGGACCTGGTGATCGTCTCCGCGGGCATCCGCCCGCGCGACGAGCTGGCGCGTGCGGCCGGGATCGAGACCGGGGAGCGCGGCGGGGTCGTCGTCGACGACAAGATGGGCACGAGCGACGAGCGCGTCTTCGCCGTCGGCGAGGTCGCGCTCCACAAGGGCGTCATCTACGGGCTCGTCGCGCCGGGCTACGAGATGGCGGAGGTGCTCGCGCGCAACCTCACGGGAGGGAACGCGGCTTTCCTCGGCTCGGACTCGTCGGCGAAGCTCAAGCTCCTCGGCACCGACGTCGCGACGTTCGGCGATCCCTTTCAGGACCCGGCGCAGAGCCGCGTCGTGTGCATCGAAGATCAGGTTCGCGGGACCTACAAGAAGCTCGTCTTTTGCCGCGACGAACGAAGGCTCCTCGGCGGAATCCTCGTCGGCGACGCGCGCGCGTACGAAACGCTTCTCCACCTGACCCGCACGAGGGCGAACCTCTCCGAAACGCTCTCCGAGCTCGGCCTCGACGGCGCCGCTCCCCAGGTCGCGGGCGGACTTCCCGATGCTGCGCAAGTCTGCTCGTGCAACAACGTCACGGCCGAGACCATCCGGCGGACGATCCGTTCGCCCGGACTCGCCTCCGTCGCCAAGGTCAAGTCGTGCACGCGCGCCGGAACCGGATGCGGCGGCTGCGTGCCCATGATCGGCGATCTCGTCGCGGCGGAGCTCGCGGCGAGCGGACGGAGCGTGAAGCAGACGCTCTGCGAGCACTTCGCGTTCACCCGGCAGGAGCTCTTCCAGATCGTCTCGACAACGCGCATTCGGACGTTTTCCGAGCTCCTCTCCGGGCACGGAAAAGGCGACGGCTGCGAGGTCTGCAAACCGACCGTCGCCAGCATCCTGGCCAGCGTCCACAACGAACCAATCCTCGACGAGCCCCACCGGACCCTCCAAGACTCCAACGACCGGTTCTTGGCCAACATCCAGAGAAACGGCACCTACTCGGTCGTCCCGCGCGTACCGGCCGGAGAGATCACGCCCGACCAGCTCATCGCCTTGGGGGAGATCGCCAAGAAGTACCGGCTTTACACGAAGATCACGGGCGGACAGCGGATCGACCTCCTGGGCGCTCGCGTCGAAGAGCTTCCGGAGATCTGGGAAGAGCTCGTCGCCGCCGGCTTCGAGAGCGGTCACGCGTACGGCAAGGCCGTGCGCACGGTGAAAAGCTGCGTCGGATCGACCTGGTGCCGCTTCGGGGTGCAGGACTCCACGTCGATGGCGATACGAATCGAGAATCGATACAAAGGTATCCGGTCGCCCCATAAACTGAAGAGCGCCGTCAGCGGGTGCGTGCGCGAATGCGCCGAAGTCCAGAGCAAAGACTTCGGGCTCATCGCCACCGAGCGGGGGTGGAACGTCTACGTCTGCGGCAACGGCGGCGCGTCACCGCGGCACGCGGACCTTCTCGCAACCGACGTCGACGACGACACGGCCATCCGCTACCTCGACCGCTTCATCGTCTTTTACATTCGGACGGCCGACCGCCTGACGCGCACGTCCGTGTGGCTCGACAAGATGGAAGGGGGGCTGTCGCACCTGCGAAGCGTCATCGTCGGCGATTCGCTGGGGATCGCCTCGGACCTCGAGCGAGCGATGCAAACGCTCGTCGACACGTACGCCTGCGAATGGGCCGACGTCGTTCGTGACCCCGCCAAGCGAGCGGCCTTCCGTCACTTCGCCAACGACCCGTCCGGCGACGATACCGTGCGCTTCGTACCGGAGCGCGGCCAGCGAAAGCCGGACCCGGCCCCCGAACGAGCCCCGCCGACCGCCCCCGTTCGGCGTCTTCCGGTCCTCCAGCGCCGGTGGGTGCGCGTCGCGTCGATCGACGACGTGCCGCCCGACGGCGGGATCGCCGTGCGTTACGGCGCGGCGCAGCTCGCGCTCTTTCATTTTGCGTCTCGCGGCGCGTGGTACGCGGCCCAGAACCTCTGCCCGCACAAGCGAGAGATGGTCCTCGCGCGGGGCATCATCGGCGATCAAGCCGGGAGGCCGAAGGTCGCCTGCCCCCTGCACAAGAAGACGTTCGATCTGGAGAGCGGCGCGTGCCTGTCGGGAGAGGCGCTCGAAATCGCCACGTATCCCGTGCGGATCGAAGCAAACGACGTGTGGGTGGAGCTTCCGCCCGCCGAAGAAGTGCCGGCGCTGGTTTGCGAAGACGGGGCGGTGTGCGAGCCCCAAGCGATGGCCAGCTGACCCACAACATGACGACCTCCTTCGTCACCCCCGCGGCGGGAATCGATCTCGCCGGTCCTCCACGCGAAAAGAAGCGGCTTCCGCTCGTCGAACACTATCTCCGAGAACAGCAGACGATGAGCGCGGTCGATCGGTTCGCGCAGCGTCACGCGGACGTGGAAAAGCCGCTCCGAGAGCGCTTCTATCGCGATCTCCTCCCGGCATCCCCCCCTTCCGCCGGCGAGCAGTACGCGTTCGAAGTCGACCTGGACGCCTGCACCGGCTGCAAGGCGTGCGTGACGGCGTGCCACAACATGAACGGCCTCGACGAAGGCGAGACGTGGCGGTCGGTCGGCCTGCTTCACGGAGGGTCGCCGGCCGCCGCCGTGCAGCAATCGATCACGACCGCGTGTCACCATTGCATCGACCCCGCTTGCATGACCGGCTGCCCCGTCCTCGCCTACGAGAAGAACCCGGTCACCGGGATCGTCAAGCACCTCGACGACCAGTGCATCGGCTGCCAGTACTGCACGTTCATGTGCCCGTACGACGTGCCGCAGTACAGCGCGGCGCGCGGGATCGTCCGCAAGTGCGACATGTGCAGCGACCGCCTGGACGTCGGCGAGGCCCCCGCGTGCGTCCAGGCGTGTCCCAACGAGGCGATCGCCATCACCATCGTCGAACGGCGCCAGGCCATCGAAGACGCCCAGGGAGACGCATTCGTGCCGGGCGCACCTTCGCCCGGGATCACCGTCCCCTCCACCGTTTACAAGACCGACAAGCCGCTCCCGCGCAACCTTCTCCCCGCGAACTTCTACGTCGTCCGGCCGTCGCACCGGCACGCACCGCTCGTGGTCATGCTCGTCCTCACGCAGCTCTCCACCGGTGCCTTCTGCGCCGACGCGGCGGGCGCGCGCCTCTTGCCCTTCGACGTCCAGCGGGACCTCGGTCCGGTGCACTCGCTCGTCGCCGTCACCGTCGGCTTGGCGGCCCTGGGCGCGAGCATGCTGCACCTCGGCCGCCCGCTCTACGCCTTCCGGGCGCTGCTCGGGCTCCGCACTTCGTGGATGAGCCGAGAAATCCTCGTCTTCGGGGTCTTTGCGCCCCTGGCGATGCTGTACGCGGCCTCCTTCTGGGTGGCGCCCATGGCGCCGCTGCAGAACGCGCTTCGCGGTGCCGTCGCGGCGCTGGGCGTCTGCGGCGTCCTCTGCTCGGTGTTCATCTACCACGCGACCAAGCGCGCGTTTTGGAGCGCGCCGGCGACCGCATTCAAGTTCCTGTCGACGACGTTGATTCTGGGCCTGGCGACGATCGAGTGGACGCTGCCCTTGGGCGCGAGCGTGCTCGACTCGTCGCGCCAGACGCCGGCGCTCGGCGCCGCGGCAGAGGCCCTGGCGCACCTGCTCATCGCCGCCGCCTTGGCCAAAGGGATCGGCGAGCTCCTGCTCCTCCGGCACCTGCGCGACGTCCGCTTCACGGAGCTCAAGCGGACGGCGCTCCTTCTGACCCGCGACTTGCGGGGCCACATGGTCGCGCGATTCGCCCTACTCGCCGCGGGCGTCCTCGCGGCCTGGTTTCAGCTGGGCCACCCTCTCTCGATCGCCGGGGCGACCGCCGCTCTCGCGCTCCTTTTGGCGGGCGAACTCCTGGAGCGCACACTCTTTTTTGCCGCGGTGAGCGCGCCCGGGATGCCGCAGGGCCTCGCATGACGCTCCTTCGCGCGCGCACCGGGCCGATGACGCGCGACCTCGCCCGCGTGCCCGGGGGGTTCGGCCTTGGACAGGTGCCCAAGCGCACCGCACCGGACGCCACGACGAGCATGATCTGCGGATTTTGCTCAACGGGCTGCTCGCTCGACGTGCACATGAAGCGCGGCGAGGCCGTCAACGTGTCGCCGACGGCCGACTACCCGGTCAACCAGGGCATGGCGTGCCCGAAAGGGTGGGAGGCGCTCGCGCCGCTGCGGTCGCCCGAACGCGCGACCACGCCACGGCTCCGAAACGGCGCCGGCAAGCTGGAGGCGGTCGACTGGCCGACGGCGATCGACGCGTTCGTCACCCGATTCAAAGCGATTCAGCAGCGCTACGGGAGCGACTCGGTCGCCTTCCTCGGTACGGGCCAGATGCCGTCCGAGGAGCTCGCGCTGCTCGGCGCGCTCGGCAAGTTCGGGATGGGCCTCGTGCACGGCGACGGCAATACCCGCCAGTGCATGGCCACGGCGGTCGTCGCGTACAAGGAAACGTTCGGCTTCGACGCGCCGCCTTACACCTATCGCGACTTCGAGGAGTCCGACGTCCTCGTGTTCGTCGGAGCCAATCCGTGCATCGCGCACCCCATCATGTGGTCGCGCGTTTGCAAGAATTCGCACCGGCCGGCCATTCTGGTCGTCGATCCGAGGCGCACGGAAACGGCAATGGCGGCGAGCGAGCACTACGCGCTCCTGCCGAAGTCGGATCTGGCGCTGCTCTACGGCGTCGCGCGGCTGCTCCTCGAGCGCGGGTGGATCGATCGTCCGTTCATCGACGCGCACACGCGGGGCTTCGACGCGTTCGCCGCGCGCGTGTCGGATTTTTCGCTCGAGCGCGTCGCGGCCGCGACGGGGCTCTCGGGCGAAGCCATCGATCGCCTCGCGACGCACATCCACCGGGGAAAACGCGTTTCGTTCTGGTGGACGATGGGGGTCAATCAGAGCCACGAAGGCGTGAACGTGGCGGAGGCGATCATCGCGCTCGCGCTGATGACCGGCAACATCGGACGCCCCGGAACGGGCGCGAACTCCATCACCGGACAGTGCAACGCGATGGGGTCGCGCCTCTTCAGCAACACGACCAATCTGCTCGGAGGCCACGACTTCGCCCGCGACGATCACAGGCGCAAAGTGGCCGCCGCTCTGGGGATCGACGCGGCGTGCATCCCGTCGCGCAGCAGCCTGGCCTACGACCAGATCATCGAGGGGATCCTCCGCGGAACGATCCGCGGCCTCTGGGTGGTCGGGACGAATTCCGCGCACTCGTGGATCAATCAGGGCGACCTCCACGACATCTTGGACCGGCTCGACTTCCTCGTCGTGCAAGACATGTACACGACCACCGAGACGGCGGTGCGCGCGCACCTGGTCTTGCCCGCGGCCGGATCGGGCGAGAAGGAGGGGACATTCATCAACTCGGAACGACGCATCGGACTCGTCAAGCGGGTCTCGCGGGCTCCGGGCGAAGCCCTCGCCGACTTCTACATCTTCAAACTGATCGCCGAGGCGTGGGGATGCGGCGAAATGTTTCGCCGATGGTCGTCCCCCGAGGCGGTCTTCCGTCTCCTGACCGAGGTGACGCGCGGACAGCCGTGCGACATGACCGGGATCACGGGCTACGAGATGATCGACCGGTTGGGCGGCGTACAATGGCCGCTCCCCGAGGGGACGCGCGTCGAGGCGGGGAGTGAGCGTCGGCTCTTCGAAGACGGGCGCTTCTACCACCCCGACGGCAAGGCCCGCTTCTGCCACGGCGAGCCCGAGCGATTGCCCGAACCGACGAACGCCCAATACCCGTTCACGCTACTGACCGGACGCGGGAGCTCCAGCCAGTGGCACACGCTGACGCGCACCGGGAAGTCGGCCGTGCTCCAAAAGCTGGGCGCGACCCATCCGTACGTCGAAATCAGCCCCGTCGACGCCGACGCGCTCGGGATCGCCCCGAACAGTCTCGTCCTCGTTCAATCGCGGAGGGGCAAAATGGCGGCTCGCGCGTTCGTGACGCACACGGTGCAGCCGACGCAGGTATTCATTCCCATGCACTTCGCTCGGACCAACCAGCTCACGCTCGCGACGTTCGATCGCCGCTCGAGGCAACCGGGGTACAAAGCCTGCGCGGTGAGCGTGAGGCCCCTTCCCGAAGGCGAAGGGGGCAGCCGCGCACCAACCCGGCGGCGTGAGCCGACGGGTTCAGTACCGCGACCGTCAGGGAGCGGTCAGGTCTAGGCGCGCAACCACTCCATCGCCGTGCACGACGGGCTGCGGACCACGTAACGTCCACGTCCTCGTCACACGTCACGTCCACGACGGCTTTCGATGAGCCAGTGGACCATGGCGCGGACCAAACGGAGGTCTCATCATTCGTCACATCCCGCTCGGCCTTCGAGAAAAGGCCCACGCCAGGGCGCCCTCTCCTTGCCTCGCGGCCCCTAGAGAACCTCACCCCCGGCCCCTCTCCGCAAGCGGAGAGGGGTGTCTTCGGGTCTCGCGATAACGGAGGTGCTCCCCCTCTCCGCTTGCGGAGAGGGGGCCGGGGGGTGAGGTTTTAATAGCTGGACCAGCCGGTTCACAACACGATGTGACGAATGCTTAGACGGAGGTATCTCTCGCTACTCGACCCGCAGATACGACGATTTGATCAGCTTGAGGACGATCTCGGCGGTCTCGAGATCGGTCGCGAGGCTCTTGTTCAGCATCGCGTCGAGCGTCCCGTAGTTGTGGGCGAGCTGTAGGACGTCGAGCTCGTCGGGCTTGAGCTCGCGCAGCGGCGGAATGAGCGGCACGGGCAGGGTGATGCGGGACAGCGCGGCCGGAAGCTCGCCTCGAATCCGGTTGAATTCGTCGAGTTGCCGCATTCCCTCCATCAGGAGCTCTTGCACGCCGGCGTTCAACTCGTTCGGAAACTCGCGCTCGTCGGGTGGATCGAGGTCGAAGAGCCCCTTCGGCCACGTGAGCATTCGAAAAAGGCTCTTGGTCGGCTGAACGTCGTCGTAGTCGTTGATGAGCGCGAAGGACACCATGCCCTTCTTGAGGAAGATTCGCCCGACGTCGTCGTCGGTTCGAATGACGAGGACCCCGCTCTTCTTCGACGTCCCGAAGAGCTGAAGGAGATCGGGTAGGGGCACCTCCTCGATGCTCCCGCTCATCGTCCGCTGCTGGCTCGTGCGGCGCGCCTGGGCCACGTTCTCCAGATCGCGCTTGGCGTCTTTCTCGTCCCTCGGTGCGTCGCTCGCGATGAGCTTGAGAATACTGGTGCCGATGAGGACGCGGTCCCCCTCCTTCAGCCGGCTCCGCTTGATCTTCTCGCCGTTCACGAAGGTGCCGTTCGTCGATCCCAAGTCCTCGATCCAAATCTGGTCGCCCTGCATCGAGATGCGCGCGTGCTTGCGCGAGACCATGTCCTCGACGAGAACCATCTCGAGTTCGCTGGAGCGACCGATGAGAATCTGCTTGTCCGGACCGATGGGAAACTCGCCCCCCTGGTACTTGCCGCTGATGAACCGGAGGACGAAGGACCGTTCCTCTGGGCGCGGCGCGGGAAGCGTGGGCACCTTGGGAGAGGAGTCTGGCATCTCGCTTCTGATAGGAACGTCTGTATTCATGCGGCCGAGAGCGGCGGTGCGAGGCACGAAAGGCTCGCCCGACAGCAGCTGCGCTGAAACGTCAGCAAAATTAGATTAATGGGTACGAAGCAGAGCGGTCAAGTCGAGGACCAAGATGACAAGCGACCACGAGCGCACGCGTCCGATCGCACATGGGGGAGACGCATACGGTACCCACAGAGTGGTCGATCGGCCGAGAGGCCTGCCCCAGCAAGCGCTCCGTCTCGACAACGACTTCAGCCGGATATTCGGCGGAGAAGTGCTGCTTGCCGTGGAAACGCTGAACATCGACGCCGCCAGTTTCACGCAGATGGAGCAGGCGGCGGACCCGGCCGGGGGCAGCGTCGAGAATCAGGTCGCCCACACTATCCTACGGACCGTCGAAGAGCGCGGCAAACAGCACAACCCGACAACGGGCTCGGGAGGGATGCTGCTCGGACGGGTCATCCAGATCGCGGACGGCCGCAACCCCGAGCCACTCGCCGTCGGGGATCGCGTCGCGACGCTCGTATCGCTGACACTGACGCCCCTCCGGATTGATCGCGTTCGCGCCGTACGACGGCCCAGCGCCCAAGTCGACGTCGACGGCGAGGCCGTGTTCTTCGCGAGCGGCGCGTACGCGAAGCTTCCGGCGGACCTCCCCGAGCGGCTCGCCCTCGCCGCGCTCGACGTTGCGGGGGCGGCGCCCCAGGTCGCGCGCCTCGTCAAAGGTCGCGATGTGGTCGTCGTCCTTGGCGCCGGCGGCAAGAGCGGCATTCTTTGCGCGGTCGAGGCGCGCCGGAGCGGGGGGCCGGGCGCGTGCATCGTCGGAGTCGAGGCGAACCCGCGCGCAGCCGACGATCTCCGTGCGCTCGGCACGTGCGACGCGGTCCTGGTCGCCGACGCGCGCGACCCGGTGGGCCTACGGCAAGCGGTGCTCCAAGCGACCCGTGGCCGCGAAGCAGACGTCACCTTCTCCTGTGTGAACGTTCCCGACGCGGAGCCCGCGGCGATCTTGGCGACCCGTGATCGCGGCGTCGTTTATTTTTTTGCGATGTCGACGAGCTTCACGAAGGCCGCTCTCGGGGCGGAAGGGGTCGGCAAGGACGTCGACCTCTTCATCGGCAACGGCTTCGCGCACGGGCACGCGGAGCATACCCTGGCCATGCTGCGCGAAATGCCGAAGCTCCGGGAGCTCTTCGAGCGGCGGTACGGGTGACTCATCATTCGTCACATCGCGCTCGGCCTTCGAGAAAAGGCCCACGACAGTGCGCCCTCTCCTTCCCCAAAGAACCTCACCCCCGGCCCCGTCCCCCGGCCCCTCTCCGCGAGCGGAGAGGGGTGTCTGTGAGTCTCGCGATACCGGCGCTGCTCCCCCTCTCCGCAAGCGGAAAGGGGGCCGGGGGTGAGGTTTGTTAAGCGCGAAAGGCGGGAAGGCTTGCGCTCCCCGCCTTCCGGCAAATCCCAACGCTACGGGCTGACCTCGGTCCGCACGGAGCGTCCGATGTCGCGACCCTCCCGGTCTTTCGCGATCACGACGACCGACCGGACGAACGCGTCGGTCGAAATGGTCGTCTCGAGGCCGTTCCACGGCGCGGACGCGACCACGTGTCCTTCGTCGACGACTTCCCAGCGCGCGACTTCCGTCGCTCCGTTCCAGCTGACCTGGATCGACGTGCCGCCGTCGGTGCTTCGCTGCGCGATCACGGTCGGGCGGGTATCGGGCTCCCCTACCCATTCGTGTCTATAGGCGCGATAGCTATTGTATCCAGTCGGGAGCGCGCCGTCGAAGAGCAGATTGTTGTTCCGGTCGAACTCCGAAAAGCGCGGAACCGCGCCCCACCCCACGAAGGTGTCGCCGTTGTCGAGGCCCTGGGCATTCCCCTGCGACCCCGCAGACAGGCCGTCGGGGTGCTTCAGCCACCGCTCGAGCGTCGCCGTCTTGCGGCGGTCGTCGTGACGTACCCAGATGACCCGCGAATAGGGCAACACCTGGGGCGCCGCTTCGTTGTCGAAGATCCGCACGAGGCCGTGGTCGTCGACGGCCGTCGGATTGTGCTGCCACGCAAACGCGACATTCGGGCCGAGCTCGAAGTCGGTCTTCTTGCCGCCCAGGCGCCAGAGGACCTTCCCCGTATGGCGTTCCAGCCGGTACGCGGTCCAGGTGTTTCTCGCATCGATGATCAGATTGCCGTCGTCGTCGGTGTTCACCGCGTTCAGGTGAAAGTAGTCCCACGCGGTTCCGGCCGTCGTCGGAAGAGGCGCGTGGCTTTCGTCGAGGCCCACGTGGTCGAGGCTATGCCACTCGAAAAGGACGTTGCCGTTCGAGACGTCGATTTCCTGGACGACTCCTTCGGTCACGAGCCCCGAAGTCGGCCCGCCAACCGATGAGAGATCCCGCGTCACGGTGTTGTAAATCGTGATGAGCGCCGTGCCCTCACGCGTGAGGAAGAACTCGTGGATGTCCGCGATCAGGCCATGACCCGCGTTCACCGTGGCGATCACGTGGTAGTGGCGATCGGCGATGTAATCGGTCGTCGGGCCGGTGGAGAAAGCGCCCTGGCTCTGGATCCACGTGATGACCGGCTCCCCGTGGAACCGCTGCACCCGAAGGTCGTAGGCGCTCTCGCCGCTCGGCAGCTGGTTGAACCAAACCGGGCGGCCTTGACCGTCGACGATTTGGGTTGCGTTGGGGGAGGTGGGGCTTGGGGCCGGCGCATTCCCGCCCCCGGCGGTGGGCGTCAGGAAGATGAGGCCCCGCGCCGTGTCCGGGCTGGACGCGAGGATGGTCACGGCAATCGGCGACGGCGCGGCGGCAGGCGCTCCGCCGTCCGGCGAGCTCGCGGCAGCGGTCGAAACGAAGAGTGCGAGACTGGCGACTCCGAGGCTGCTGTTACGAATGGAGCGAATGGCTAATTTCATGGCATCGAACCTCCGGTTGGAGACAGCGCGAAGCGTGTCCGGAGGCGTGATGCACGGTCGGGTCGAGCAGCGCCGGCCGAGAAGCAGCGGGTCGAGAGGCGACGAGGAGAGACGGCGTTCGCATGGTGCACCCTCTCCATAGCGCGGCGCTGCCGACTCGGAAGTGAACTCCAAGCGACATGTGAGAGGAGCGCTACCCGGCGGCGGAGATTGCTACAAACGCGGGAGTGCGCTCGCCATGGCGCTCTTCAGGCACGTGCAGGCCTGATCCGCGCAGTCCATCGGCAGCGTCTTCGACGACAGGCACTGGCCGAGCGTATCCAAGCAACCGAGGAGCGACGTGGCGCCACCGTCCGCTGGCGCCGCGTTTTGCGGGAAGGCGGCACCGGGCGCGGAGCCCGCGTCGAGCGTCAGCGCGGGCGGCAATCCGGCGTCGGCGATCACCGGCAACGGGAGCGCGGCATCGGTCGCGAGCGACGAGGCCAACGCCGCGTCGAGACCGAGCTCCGGCGGAAGACCGGCATCGAACGCCGGCGGAGTCAGGCCCGCGTCGTCGCACAGGAGCTTCCGTCCGGCGTCGAACGGCCAAGCGGGGGTCGCCTGGGACGATCCTCCATCGGGGAGCAGTCCGGCGAGGCACGCGTGAAGCTGCGTGTCGCACGCGAGCGCATCGCTCGGGGCCTTCGCTTTGAAATTGCACTGACTCGCGGCGAGCTGACACCCCATCACGCTTTGGAGGGCCTCGCTCGTCGTGGCGATCGACGACGGGTCGCTCTCCGCGGCGCAGCCGGTGAGAACGGACGCCACAGCCCACGCGAGAGGGGCCAAGACGGCGGCGAGGCGGCCCCCGGGGAACGGGTGACGGACGAGGGATCCCCCGGGACGTTCGACGACTCTGCTCGCTTTCGGTGTGCTCACTTCGACAGTCAGGGATCGGATCATTCCTTCGCTCCTTCGCGTGCGGTTGCACCGGTCTCCAACGCATCATGTGTGCCGCCGCCGGAGAGAGCCGCCTTCGCCCGTTCTTTGTCGGGTTTGTCGAGAGAATCGGGGCGCGAGGCGAAGCGCAGGCCCCGGCTACCTGCGGTGTGCGCGCGCAGGCTGCGCAAGGAGTCGCACGGAGGTTCTTTTTCGCGAGCCCGAGTTGCACGCTTCCCGATTAAGGTCATGGATAGAAGGCGAGCGCTCGCCTTCTCGACGCGTTCTCCCCGCCCGTTTTGAGGCAAAGACGCTTCTTCAATGAGAAACGACGCTCGGCCAACCGGAAATGCCGCTCCGCCAATCAGAAATGCGTCATCGCCAACCGGAAATGCCGCTCCGCCAATCAGAAATGCGTCATCGCCAACCGGAAATGCCGCTCCACCAATCAGAAATGCGTCATCGCCAACCGGAAATGCCGCTCCGCCAATCAGAAATGCGTCATCGCCAACCGGAAATGCCGCTCCACCAATCAGAAATGCGTCATCGCCAACCGGAAATGCCGCTCCGCCAATCAGAAATGCGTCATCGCCAACCGGAAATGCCGCTCCACCAATCAGAAATGCGTCATCGCCAACCGGAAATGCCGCTCCACCAATCAGAAATGCGTCATCGCCAGCTGGAAATGCCGCTCCACCAATCAGAAATGCGTCATCGCCAACTGGAAATGCCGCTCCACCAATCAGAAATGCGTCATCGCCAACAAGAAAAACGACGCTCCGCCGAATGGCAAGGTCGTATCTGTCCGAAAACACGAGCGTTTCGGCCAGAGCAACCCTCAGGCCGCCCTTCGTGAACTCCGGAGCAAGCCAAGGCGGACCAGGCTCTCGGCGGTCGCGAGGATCGCGTCTTCGTTCGACCGCGGCGCCCAGCCGAGGACACGCTTGGCTTTCTCGTTCGTGGCGTTCTTGCGCTTTCCGAGCTCCGGTACGACCTGCGCCACCGTGGGGTCGACCAGCGAAGCGAGCTTGAGGAGCCAGTCGGGCAGCACCCGCGTCGGCACCCGCCGCGCCGCATCGCCCATGCGCTCGCGCAGCAAACGGGCGACGTCTTGCAACGTGACGAAATTGCCCGCCACGGCCAAGAAGCGCTCGCCTTTGGCCGCTGGATGGGTCATGGCGCGCACGTGCAGGTCCGCCACGTCCCGCACGTCGACCACGCCGAACGTCACGCGCGCAAGGCCCGGTATCGAGCCGTCCATCAAGCGCTGAACGATCTGGATCGACGTCGAGTAGTCCGGCCCCAGCGCCGGGCCGAAGACGCCGACGGGATTGACCACCGAGAGTTCGAGAGCGCCGCCTTCGCGGGCGACGTAATCCCACGCCGCGCGCTCGGCCATCGTCTTCGATTTCACGTATGCGCTCACGGGAACGCCGCCGAGGTCGGTCCAACTCTCTTCGGTGAACGGCCGATCGGTCGGTGGGCGACCGTAGCCAATCGCGGCGAACGACGACGTGAGCACGACGCGCTTGACGCCCGCCGCCCGCGCGGCCCTGAGAACGCGCAGGGCGCCTTCGCGCGCCGGGACGATGAGTTCGTCTTCGTGTTTCGGGGCGCTTGCCGGAAAAGGGGAAGCGACGTGCAGCGCGAAGTCGCAGCCGGACAGGGCCTCCGGCCAACCGGTGTCCGACAGCAGATCCGCGGCAACGAACGAGAGGGCGCCACCTGGTTCGGCGCCCCCCGTCCTCAGCATCGCCCGAACGTCGGGCTCCCGCTCGAGCGCGCGCACCGTCGTCCTCACGCGATACCCGGCGTCCAAAAGCTTCAGGATGCAATGAGCGCCCACGAATCCGGACCCGCCCGTCACCAGAACCAACTCGCCGCCCATGGCCGCCTCCGTTCGCCCGGTCGCGACGATACGCTCCGCGGCGCGGGTCGACAATCCGCTTCAGAGCGAGCCCAGGAAACGAACGAGGTCTTTCTTGTCCTCGGACGACAGACCGATCGAGAAGCGCCTGTCGTAGAAGTCGACAACGTCGGCAAGGGTCGCGGCGGACCCGTCGCTGAAATAGGGAGCCCTGCCCGCCAGACCGCGAAGCGGGGCCACCGTGAAGCGGCCGACGTCGGCGCATTTCCCCGTCACGAGCGCCTTTCCGGGGTCGTTCGTGTCGACGGACGCTCCGTGGAATCCGAAGTCGTTCGATCGCTTGCACACGACCCGGAAAATCGGAAGTTCGCGAGAGGGTGGCGGGCCGCCGAAGTCGGGAGAATCGCCGCCGACACCCACGTCGAGCTGCGCGCCCGGGAACGCGTCCGTGCCTGCAGCGCCCTGGTTGTGGCACGTCGAACAGGTGCCATTCGCGAGCGTCGCCTTACCACCGGACGCATCATTGAGCCCCGCGACGCTGCTGATCGCGAACTGCCGGCTGTCGAAGATCCGTTGTCCTCGGAACACCGACTCCCGCTCGCTCCGTCGATCCGCCTCCGGCGCCAGATGCTCCCACGCATCGAAGAGCGAGAACGTGGGCTCTCCGAGCTTGCTAGGAGGGGGCACCGTGGCCAAAAAGTCGGGACCGCCGAGGGCACCCAAATCGGTCAAGCTGTGTGCGTGCGTGCTGAAGATCTGGGCGCTGTAGATGCCGCGCGAGAAGGCGACGATGTCGGCGAGCTGGGCGTCGGTGGGGCTTGATACGGCCTGCGCGTGTGTCAGCGTCGCGTCGATCGCCTGGCTCCGGAGATCCGGCTCGCGTCCGTCCCACATCAGATTGCTCTCTCCCGGACTGGACTCGGGGTCGCGGCTTTCCGGAACATCAGCTCGCACGCGCAAGGCGGTGACGAACTTCAAGTTGGCGGTCGGTCGGGGGCGGCGGTACACGGACACGACTCGGGTCAACTTGCCGGTTCGCGGGTCCCTCTTCTCGGCGTACTCCGGATTCGTATTGCACCCGTTTGGATCATGGACGATCCGAATCGTGTATTGCGCGTCCGCCGGGACAGGCAAGAAAATGCGGAACAACCCCCTCGTCAGGAGGAGCGAGTGCGCGCTCTCGTCGTCGGACTCGCCCCGTCCGATTCGCCCGCCCACAAGGGCCTGAGCGGTCCGCTCCGGCCCGACGGCGTCCGGGCAATTCGCGCCGTCGACCGGCGCAAAAATGGGGTCCGCCCCTGCCGTGCGCGCGAAACGCCGTCGGATGTCGTCGACCCGAACACTCATCGCGTCCGCGGGGACATGGCAAGTGACGCAAGCCCTCCCGTTCGTCCCGAGTGGCTGAAAGAACGCACTGGCGGCGACGTTCGTGGGCCCGCTGGGTTGGTACGTGGCCAGCCTGCCCTCGGGGTCCGTGTTCTCCTCGAATCCAGGCAAAACACGCGCGACCGGGCTGGCCGCGCCTACGCGCTTCGGCAGAGGGCACTCGAGCGCCGCTCGGTACGTGGCAGGAAGGTAAGTCGGGGCCTGCCCGGCAACGACGATGGAGCTTCGAAGGGGCGCTTGGGCCCGCGGGTGCGGCACAATCGGAACCCGAGGCTCCGCTTCGAAATCGTACGGCTCGCAGCTCGAGAGCGCGACCGACGTCGTCCAAAGGGCGGCCGCGACGCCGACCGGAAATGGCCACCGTGGCGTCGCGCTCGATCCGCCCACACGCCCAAACCCGCGCCCTGCCGGGAATCTCATGGTGCGCCCCTCGTCGAAACAGGTACGTGTCACCATAGCCGACGGATGGTACGGAATCGACGCGACTACGGCGTCGGGAGAACGCACCGTCCGTTGCCGCTGCACGCGAGACCGAAGCAGCAACCGCAGCCCCGATTCGCGGGTCCGCAGGCCGCGCCCGACATCGAGCACGTGCACCCGGCGGCGCCGCCCCCGTCCTGCGAATCGTTCGGCTGCGGCGTCCACGCCCAGCTGGCCATGTGGTTGTGCGCCGTCGGGTCTTGGTAGGGAATCCAAAATGCGACGCCGGACGGGTCGCTCGTGCTCGCCTGCGTCCCGTCCTCGAGCACGGGCGCCATCCAAAGCTGCGGGTGCTGGCAGAAGGCGTCCGGGACGTTGCGGTGCACGCTTCCGGGCCATTCGAACGAATCGGACGGGTAGCACGGGTACATCCCGTCCTTGTGGTTCAAAACGCGAAGTGCATAGTCGCGTGTCGAAGAAAACGTGACCCAGAAGAGCCGCTTGCCGTTGTAGTTCTGGACGAAGGGCGCGAACCGCGGAAACGAGTTCGAGAGCGCCGCCCGGATGTCGAGAGGCGAGCCGTTGGCCTTCTCCAGGTCGATCGGGGTCGCTCCGGGCGTGTTCGCCACGAGCATCAGCCGCGCCGCGGGATTCGAGAAACTATCGTTCGGGCAATTGACCTTCGGAATCGCTCCGGTGCAGCCCGTGAGCGTCGCAACGGTCGAATCGAGCGGCGCCCGGTCGAAAAGGACGAACGACGCAGGCGCGTCCGGCGAATAGCTCGGGTAGTAGTTGTTCTCTCCCTGCGAGGCGACGAGCGCGATCGGCGCGCCGAACGCTCCGAACCCGGCGTACGGCACTTGGTAAAGACTGCCACCGAAGATGTGGTCGTCGTCGTTGCGGAGCGCCTGGTCCCAGCTTCCCACGGCCGCCGGCTCTACGTAGACGACCGACGTTGCGTCGACCGACCAATCCGGCATCGTCGGACGCGTTCCGTCGACGCCGATTGGAACGCGCCCTTCGAAAATCCCGCTCCGGCCCTGCCAGAGCGAAAACCCGTTGACGAGCACGGAGGCGGGATACGACGTCGCGTCGGACTGGGGACACGTGCTCGCCGGGGTGCTCCGGCACGGCAACCCGTTCGAGGTCAGGTACGAAAGCCCCGCCGAAGAGAACGCCGTGAAGCCGGGCGGCTGGGCGCCCGCCACCTGCGTCGCCGCGCTCGCGGGCCAGTTCGTCAGGTCAATGAGATTCCCTGCCAGTCCTTGGTAATCCGGGTCGGTATCGTCGTCGGGATAGACGAGCATTTGCGCGCCGTCGCGCGACAGCGAATGACAGCCGGAGCAAAGGGGCTGCTGGAAAGTCGGCGAGGTGACGTCGCGCTCGCCGTTCACGGTGTCGCCGAACGTCTTCCCCCATACCTGACCCGACTGACCCAGCGCCGCATTGTCGGACTTCCAATAGAAGTACGTCCCGAGTACATCTTCCGCTGCCAGCGACACGTGAATCGTGTCTTCCGAGGTCGAAGCGCACGCCCCATCGGTGCTGCCCCGCACCGTGATGGCGATGGGCGGTCCGCCGCGGTTCGCGGCGGCGAGCTGGCTCCAAGAAGCCGGATCCACCGTAATCTCGCAGCCGCCCGATCCCGCGTCCTCTGCGTCGGTGGTCTGCGTGCTGCACGCCGTCACGATCCGCCAATCGGTCGCCGGCGCCTGCGCGGACTGCGTGAAATCCACTTCGAACCGCTGGAAGGGCGCGCCGAACGGAACCCATTGCACCGATATCGTGCCGAGGTTCGGCGGCAAGAGCGCCGTATCGGGAGGATATAGGATCTTGATGGACGGAGCAGACGCACACGCGTCCGCCGCGAGCGGGGGAAACGAGCACCCCGGGCAATCCGGGGCGTTCGTCGTTCCAATCGCGCCGCCTGTGGCCGAGTTCGGAGCGTCGGCGCCCGACGCGTCTGGCTTGACGGGGGGCGACTCTGGCTCGACCGAGCCGCCGCACGCGGCGAGCAGCGAAAGACCCATCGCGGCGAGCACACCCAACTTCGCGCGCGGCGCGCGCGACGGATGCGCGCGAGGCGAACTGCTCGTGGCCGTCATCCCGCTCTCAATCTATACTAAGGAATGCCTTTTCGTACAATGGCCAGGCGCACTCCAGCGCCGGTGAAGGCGTGAGTGGTCGCCGATACCGGGCTGCGATGGCCCTCTCCGCCTGCGCCATCGCGTGCGGCTCCTCCGGATCGCACGGAGGCCCGCCGACCGAACCACCCAGACTGACCCGGCTCGACATCCTCGCGGGTCAGCCCGGCGGGCGCGGATGGGTGGACGGGACCCTCGTCGCCGCACACTTCCAGGAGCCGTGGGTGATCGAAGGCGACGGCGCCAACATCCTCTATGTCGCGGACTCGAACGTCATCCGCGCGATCGACCGCGTTGCCGGTTCGGTGACGACCTTCGCGGGCTCCTACGGTCATCCGGGCGACACGGACGGAATCGGGACGAGTGCAACACTCAGCCTCCCGAGCGGGCTCGCCTTCGCGAACGGAAAGCTCTACTTCAGCGACACCGAGAACGACACAATCCGGGTGATCGACGTGGCCAGCGGCGCGGTGACGACCATCGCGGGGGCGCCCGGTCAGCGGGGTTCGACCGACGGAACGGCGGCCGACGCGCGCTTCGGCGAGCCCGAGGGAATCGCACTCGACCCGGCCGGCAAGCTTTACATCGCCGACACGGACAACAACGTCATTCGCGAGTTCGATCTCAACGCGGGCACGGTCGCGACGCTCGCGGGCGACCGTTCGACCTCGGCTCTACTCGACGGCGTCGGCGCCGCGGCCGCCTTCTTCAAGCCGAAAGCGATGCGGATCGACGGCGCGGGCAACCTCTATGTAGCCGACTCGCTCAACATGGCTGTTCGCAAGATCGTGCCGAGCACGGGCACCGTCTCGACCGTGGCGACCTTCCCGTCGGTTCCACAAGGGATCGCGATCGACGGGAGCGACGTCCTCGTGTCGCTCGAAGGCACGAACGGCGAAAACCGCATCGTGCGCGTGACGAGCGACGGCACCGTCTCCGCGGTCGCGGGCAGCGAAACCGCAGCCGGGTTCGCGGACGGCGTGGGGACCGCCGCGCTCTTCAACTCGCCGGCCGGTCTCTACGACGACGGCGCGGGGACTCTCTATATCGCCGATGCGGCCAACTTCGTGGTTCGCAAGATGACGCTCGCAAGCGCGACCGTGAGCACCTACGCGGGCGCCAATTCGATGGGCGCCTCCGACGGAACCGGAACGCAGGCCCGCTTCGCGGCTCCTTCGGGCCTCGCGGTCGACGGCAGCACGGCCTACGTCGCGGACACGGGCAACGACACGATTCGCGCGGTCGATCTGGCCACGGGCAACGTCACGACGCTCGCGGGCGCGGCGGGCCAAAGCGGGCATGTCGACGGCGCGATGGGCGCCGCGCGGTTCCACGGACCGCAGGGCCTGGCGCTCGACGATGCGTCGAAGCTCCTTTACGTGGCCGACACGATCAATCGCGCGATCCGCCGAATCGATCTCGGCAAAGGCGTCGTAAGTACGCTTTCGGAGATTCCGACATCGACATTCGGCGGCCTCGACGCACCGGCGGCCTTGGCGCTCCAGGGCACGAATCTCTTCGTCACGGACTCCAACGACGACGACGTCGTCGTGATCGATCTGCAAAGAGATCAGATTTCGCTCGTCGCAGGGCAATTCGGAACGCCGGGCACCGGAGACGGTGCCGGAGCGAGTGCGGCCTTCTATGCGCCGATGGGTATTGCGGCGAACGGTCGGGGCGATTTGTACGTCGCCGACAACCTGGGACGCACGCTGCGCAAAATCGTGATTGCGTCGGGTGCCGTGTCGACGATCGCGGGAAAACCCGCGTCTTCGGGGTACGGCGACGGCGTCGGCGCGATGGCCTATTTCGCCCAGCCCTTCGGAGCGACGGCCAACGACTTGGGAGATCTCTTCGTCTCGGACACCACCAACAATGCCGTGCGCCACGTCGACGTGGCGACCGGCGCCGTAACGACGGTCGTCGGGGGCCCAGGCATCGACGGCGTGCGACTGGGGGCCCTTCCCGCCCAGCTGACGCTCCCGTCCGCGGTCGCGCTCACCAGGACGGGGGGGCTGCTCGTCGTGTCGGAGAACGCGGTGTTGATCGCGCATTGAGACGTCCACTCGATATGGGCGGACTCCCCTGATCTACTCTGGCCCTGTAGGCTTCCCGATCAGAGCGGCGCCTCCCGGTGAACACGCAACCCTCCCCGAACTTCGCCTACCTCGCGCACCACGACGCGCGGCTCGTCGCGCTCGCGACGCAAGCGGAGGAGCATTTCGCCGGCGACCCCACCGTCACACTTTTCAAGCTCCGGCAGTTTGGCGAGGTCCTCGCGCAGCGCGCCGCCGCCAAGGTCGGTCTCTTCGAGAGCGCCGAGGAAGGCCAGCAGCAGCTCATCGACCGGCTCTGGGAGCGGAACGTTATCGGGGCGACCCAGCGCTCGCTCTTTCACGACCTGCGTCGCGTCGGCAACGTCGCCGTTCACGAGGGTAAGGGCGACCACCGCGAGGCGCTTCATCAACTGCGCATGGCGCGCGAGCTGGCCGTTTGGTTCCAGCGAAGCTTCGGCAATAGTAGGAAGTTCGACCCGGGACCGTTCGTGCCGCCGTCGGAACCGCGGAAGGCCGAGGCGGGCCTCCACGACGAGCTGCAGCGCCTTCGCGATGACGTAGAGGCTCGGCAAAAGGAGCTCGAGGCCGCGCAGCGCGCCATCGAGGAGGCCAAGAAGGTTGCCGACGCCGAGGCCGCCGCGAAAGAGACCGCTCAGGAGCGCGCGGCCAAGGCCGCCGAGGACCTCGGCATCTGGGAGACGCTCGCCAATGAGCAAATCGAGGCCCATCGCGAGACAGCCAAGGTGGAGGCCCAGAGGAGCGCGGCTCTCCTGGAACAGAACAGAAAGCTCCTCGCGGAGCTGGCGGCGCTTCAAGCCGCCGCCCAGGCGATGCCCCCGAAGCAGCTCGCTCTCGCCGTCGAGCGGGCTTCCGCGGCGAGCGAAGCCATCGAGCTCGACGAAGCGGCGACGCGCAAGCTCATCGACCGCCAGCTCGCGGACGCGGGCTGGGAGGTCGATTCGCAGCGCCTCACCTTCGAACACGGCGTGCGCCCCACCCGGGGGAAGAACCTCGCCATCGCCGAGTGGCCCACGTTCGCGGAAGGGAAAGAGGGCTGGGCGGACTACGTGCTCTTCGCCGGTCTGCAGGTCGTCGCCGTCGTCGAGGCGAAGCGCAAGCACAAGGACGTGATGGGCGTCATCCCCCAGGCCAAGCGCTACTCGCTCGGCTACGTCATCCAGGGTGACGAGGCCCTTCCCGAAGGCAGCCCTTGGGGCTCGCACAGAGTCCCGTTCCTTTTCGCGACCAACGGCCGCCCGTTCCTCCGCCAGCTCCGGACCAAGAGCGGCATCTGGTTTCTGGACGCACGCCGCGCGGAGAACCATCCAGTACCGCTCGAAGGCTGGTACACCCCGGAAGGCCTCGTCGACCTACTCCGGCAGAACGTCGACGACGCGTACGCGAAGCTCAAGGTCGAGCCGATGCCGTACATCGAGCGCGAGTACCAGAGGAACGCCATCCTCGCGGTCGAAAAGGGGCTCGAAGAGGGGAAGCGCGAGCTCCTCGTCGCGATGGCGACCGGGACGGGCAAGACGCGCACGTGCATCGGCCTCTGCTACCGCCTCCTCAAGACCAAGCGCTTCCGACGCGTGCTCTTTCTCGTCGACCGCAACGCGCTCGGCAAGCAGACCGCGGACGCCTTCAAGGATCTGCGCCTCGAAAATCTCCAGACCTTCACGGACATTTTCGATGTGAAAGAGCTCGGCGACCTCAAGCCCGAGCGCGAGACCAAGCTTCAAATCGCGACCATCCAGGCCATGGTCAAGCGCGTCCTCGGTCCCTACGGGGAAGGGGGCGAGGACGACATCCCGCCGGTCGACCAGTACGACTGCGTCGTCGTGGACGAATGCCACCGCGGTTACCTCCTCGACCGGGAGCTCTCCGATCGCGAGTTCCTGTTCCGCGACGAGGACGACTACATCTCGAAGTACCGGCGCGTGCTCGATCACTTCGACGCGGTGAAGATCGGGCTGACCGCCACGCCGGCCATCCACACGAAGGAAATATTCGGCGCCCCGATCTTCTCCTACTCGTACCGCGAGGCGGTGGTGGACGGCTTCCTCGTCGACCACGAGCCGCCCACCCGCATCGTAACCAAGCTGGCGCAGGACGGCATCCACTACCAGGCCCGCGAAGAAGTGCTCGTCCTCGACCGGTCCACCCAGACGGTGACGAAGGAGGAGCTCCCCGACGAGCTTCAGTTCGACGTCGACGCCTTCAACCGCCGCGTCATCACCGAGCACTTCAACCGCGCCGTGCTCGGCGAGCTCGTGAACCACATCGACCCGGAGCAGGACGAGAAGACGCTCATCTTCTGCGCCACCGACGAACACGCGGACATGGTCGTGCTCCTCCTCAAGGAAGCGCTGAAGGCCAAGTACGGCTCGGTGGACGACGACGCCGTCGCGAAGATCACCGGCGCGACCGACCGCCCGATCGAGGCTCTGCGTCGATACCGAAACGAGCGCGACCCGAACATCGCCGTCACCGTCGATCTGCTGACCACGGGCGTGGACGTGCCGCGCATCGCGAACCTCGTGTTCCTGCGCCGTGTGCGGAGCCGCATCCTCTACGAGCAGATGATCGGGCGCGCGACGCGGCTGTGTCCCGAGATTGGCAAAGAACGGTTCCGCATCTTCGACGCCGTCGACCTGTACTCCGCCCTCAAAGACGTGACCGACATGAAGCCGGTCGTCGTCAACCCGCTCGTCACCTTCGAGCAGCTCGCAAAAGAGGTCCTCGACGGGAAGGACGAAGACTTCCGGCGCGAATCCCTCGACGAGTTCCTGGCGAAGCTCCAGCGCAAGAAGCGCGCGCTCACCGGCGAGGCCGAGGAGCGCTTTCAAGTCGCCGCGGGAATGGGCATCCGGGAGCTCGCTCAGCTCCTCAAGAAGAGCAGCGTGGGCGACGCTGCCGACTACCTGAAGAGTCACCCGGCGCTCGCGGCGTTCCTCGATAGGACTGTGGGCCCCGTCGCGTACAAGACGGTCGTCTCCGAGAGGCACGACGAGCTGCGCGAAGTCACCCGCGGTTACGGCAAGCACGGGAGTCGTCGACCCGGCGACTATCTGGAGGCGTTCCGCGCGTTCGTCGAGAGCAACATGAACAAGATTCCGGCGCTGCTCGTCGTGACGCAGCGTCCGCGTGACCTCACCCGCGAGGACCTGCGCACGCTCAAGCTCGCGCTCGACCAGGAGGACTTTGGCGAGCGGTCGGTGCAGACGGCCTGGCGCGACCAGAAGAACGAGGACATCGCGGCCACCATCGTGGGCTACATCCGCCAGCTCGCGCTCGGCTCCCCGCTGATGCCGTACTCCGAGCGTGTCGACCGGGCGGTGGCCCGGCTGCGCAGGGCGCACAGGTTTACGGACCCGCAGTCGAAGTGGCTCGACCGCATCGCCAAGCAGGTGAAGATCGAGACGGTCGTCGACCGCGCCTCGCTCGACGCGGGCCAGTTCAAGACGGACGGCGGCTTCGC
>Ga0265316_10001347_pt1 | contig 26431 bp, 33 predicted proteins | sample 4522metaG_FD_202092 | JGI IMG/M metagenome (GOLD analysis project Ga0265316, IMG submission 202092) | Rhizosphere microbial communities from Carex aquatilis grown in University of Washington, Seatle, WA, United States - 4-5-22 metaG | ecosystem: Host-associated > Plants > Roots > Rhizosphere >... | reverse complement strand
CCCACACCCCCAGGATATTTAAAGCGAGATGATGAATAGCAGTGAGGTAAGTGGTACCTTCAAACCACGGTACAGGCTGGGAAGCCGATGACCGTGCGAGGTGATGGAAGGCCGGGCTACGCGCTCGGCCTTTCTTGGCCTACGAAGAGCGCAGCGGGCCGGCGAAGCCGGGCCGTGAAGACGCTACCTCAAGACGCAACCAACCGGCCGCGGCTATCGCTGGAAATATCCCATGCCTTGGAGCGTGCCACCGAGCCGGTGGGCTATCGTCTCGGCTTCCGCGAGGTGGGGATCGTCGTCGCGGACATCGAGGATGTCCGCCATCATGTCCCACGCTCGGGCGAAATGGGAGGCGGCGCCGATGGTGACAACGTCGCGTTCGGCAAGATCGGCGGTGAACCGGGCGACTGCGAGGTATTGGACAATGATAACGCGGCCGTCGACGACGGCCGTCATAGCCTCGGAGGTGGCGCGCATGGCGCGCCGTACCAATTTGCCGGCCCGGTGGGGCGGCATATCGGCAATGGGCTCATTAAGAGCCAGGGCGAGGGCCTCACGAACCGGGGCGAGCGCTCCGGCGCTTGCGCCGGAGCGCTCGAGGCTCTTCTCGGTGCCGATGATGATCGCCTGCATCATGGCCGGGATGATCAGGCGCTCGATGGTGCGGGCGTCGCGGGACATAGATCAGCTCGCCGAGCTGGTCGACGCGCGGATCGGCGCGTCGACCAGCTCGGCGGCGCCGTCCAGGCGCTGGCCGGGCGTGGTCGCGGCGCAAGTAAAACCGGCGCGCCTGGTGCGCGCCAGGCCGGGCCGAATACTGCGCCCGCAAAGTCCAAATCGGGGCTGTCGGCCGACCCTCGGCGCTGGCCTTGGCGAGTGCTTCACGAGCATTTCACGGGCCTTTCCATAATTGAGGATTCAGCGACAATCGGTGTCTCCTCGGCGTTACGGAGTCCCCGACGGCTTGTCGGGACGGCGGAACACCCGGCAGGCGACCATCATCAGGCTGAAGAAGGCGACGAGCTTGGCCATGGGCTCAATGTACCACAGCCCCGCCGCGGCGACGCGGTCGAGCGGCGAGTGCGTGGCGGCGGCGCGGGTATCGGCGTCGGCCCGGATTTCAGGGAGGCTGGCGTCGACCTCGGCCGGCGACAGCCCCTTGGTCACCGCCGTGATCATGATGTCCGGCCGCAGGCTGTATTCCAGGACACCGGGGCCGCCACAGCAAACCATCCAGAACGCGATGAAGCCGAAGGACGCGAATCCGATGATCCGGGATGGGTTCGCCGCAAAATATCGGCGAATATTGGCCTGCCGGTAATAGAGCGCCCCGCCGATTACGCCGATGGCAAGAACGTATAAAAAAATGTTGAACGCGGACATCATGGTCATGGGTGATCTCCTTCAGCCTTCGGTTTCCACGTCCTCGGTCCGTGCCCGGACGGCCGGCGCCAGCTGGTCGGCAGCCTGGGCGACCAGTTGGCTTGCCTCTGACAGGCTGTAGCCGGCCCGCCGCGCAAGGTCATGGTCGATCCGGCCAGAGCGCGCGAAGCGGGCAAGCATCTCGTGGGTGAGGTCCATGGCCGCTCTCTCTATACCGGATTCCGGTAGCCTCGCATGCCGCCCCGAAGGGGGGCCGGCGGACGTGCCCCCGGCGTCCGCCGGCCCCATCCTAACACCTCATCCGTCCCGGTACGGTTGAGGTGTCAAGAAGGCGGGGGCGAATGCGCGCAAACGGCGATCGTCAAGCACGATGCGTCGAGCGGGGGTGAAGCAAACAGCAAAAGAAGAAGGGCAAGGGCGCCAATTGCCGCGGCAACGCTGATGGAAGCCATATCAGGCCCCTCCGGGATGGCGCGGCAGTGCGGCGAGCATGTCAGAGGCGTGACGGCTGAGTAATGCGGCAAGAACCACAGCGTCATTGGCCGCGTCGACAACGTCTCGGTCGAGCGCGTGCGCAAGAGCGAGTTTGAGCCAACCGCTGGTGGAGGGATCGGATAGTACCGCGTTGATCGACGGTAGGTCGTCGTCGCGGTACGCCGCGGCTTCGACTGAAGCAAGAGCGTTTCTAACGCCGGGAGAAAGGTCGTCGTGGTCAGCCATGGCTTACCTCGAAACGGTTACTTGGGACGGAGGGGTGAATTGAGGGTGATCGTCAGGTGATCGATGGGGCCGCCCTCAACTCCTGGAAATTGGTACGGGCCATGGAAGTTGGTAACCGGCCAACAGGAGGGCGCGGCATCGAGCGTGAAGGGCTGGGCGTGCTGGGACTCGGCGTTGATCCAGTCGATGCAAAACCGGCCGGGTTTGAGGCGCGTACCACCCTCAAACCGTGGCATGCCGGTAAAGGTGATGGCGGATGATTGTTTGCCGGTCATGCCTTTGGGCTGGGTATGGCTCACGTTGAGGGCAACCACGGGGCGGAAGATGGCACTCTCATCAAATCCGATCACGGAGACGGGAAGACCGGCCTCGGCAAGCGCGGGAAGAGCGGCGGCGGTGATCAGGAGTGCGAGGGAAAGACTACGATGGTGGAGCATGGCTTTCGTCCTTTTGGGTGTAAGGAGCAATGAGGCGAAGTAGGAACGCGTACACTGCGAAAGCTAATACACCGAATATTGCACTGCATAGTAGAAATAATGCTACTCCGCGTGTGGCCGTGACGATTTGTTCTGGCCTTAGGCGGATTATCGCGCGGACAATGGCTAATTGATCGTGCTGGCATAGCCACCATATCGCGGCAAAAAGTGAGACAGCCCCTGCCGAAAAGACGGCGATGCGGACGCAACGCCGGGTTGAGCAACATAGGTTGGTTACAGTCATAGATAACGCCCTTTTTACGGGACCATCACACGCGCGTCAGTATATGGCCGGCTCAGTGGTTTGTCCATGCTACGAGTCTACAAATCACCAGATATATACCCGGTGGGTTGACGTGCGACTGATGAAACTGGGTGCAGAGAGAAAGGTTTTTTACCCTGGTGAGCCTGCCGACCGAGCCGGCGGCAAGCCGGCTCGGTCGGCGATGGCGTTTCCGAAGCGTTCGAGCGCCCTGGCCAGCCCTTCGGGCAGCGGTGGAGGTGGCTCTTTTTTAAGAGAAGAGCTTGGATCCCGGGACATCTTGTCCCTCAGGAAAAATCCGGCGGGAATCCGCCATTCCAGCACATTGGCGCCGCGCGGCCGGAACCAGCGCCCGTCCTGTTGTCGGCGCCCTGGTCCCCAGGTCGGCACCACTTGGAGATAGCCGGCAGCCTGGAGTGCCTGGGTGGCTCGGGTGACGGTGCGTTCACAACAGCCCGCCTCATGGGCGAGCCGGGCGCGGTAAGCCTGACAGCGAGCGGTGCGGGCATCCGTGCCCGCGAACAGGGCGGCGTTGGCCACCGAGCGGGTGGCATGGCTGAGACTCGAGTCGGCTCTCAGACGGGCGCCGAGCCGGGCGCGGACGTTTCGGTCTATCGACATAGTCAATACTCTCCTGTGGCGCCGTCGCGGGGCGCGGTTAGGAGAGGGGGGAGCGAGCGGACAAAGCTCCGCCGTGGCCGGAGACCGGCATTTTTTGCTTGATGTCGAGAGGCTTTTCCGCGAAACTCCGCATTGTCAGATACTGAGTTTCGCGGAGGGGCCTCCCTCGCTCGAACCCACCCTCTCCGGGTGGGTTTCGTGTTTCTAGTGCTCTGTGATTATGACAGCTCCAGGAATGTGTAAGCGCCGCGGCGCGTTGGTTTGCGCCACATCTACGAGTCTACAGACAAGATGCTGTGTTCGCAATCGGCCCCCACGCTATGAAACCTCGTAAGTGGCAGAAACGACAAGATGTTCGTTTCTGAACACGGGCCGCGAGTAGCCTACCCTGTTGATTTCCCCGATCTTTTCGGGGTTAGGGAGGGCGCGCCGTCGAAATCACGGTAACGTGACGGACTTTAACGCGAATCGATCGTGCGGGACGATTGAGGGATTCGGTTGGGTGACTCGAGCGGATAGGGGCTGGACTCGGTAACAGCCATGTCCGGCCGGTCCCGTTGTCGGGACCGGCCGGACATGACGTTTGGGGCCGGTCGGTTACCAGTAAGACAAGGGCTCGGTGTTGGGTGGACAAGATAGTATAGCGCCCACAGGGACATAAAGAGATGATGTTATGGTGGCGTTATGACAGGCTATTGCCTGCCAGGCTTCCTCAGTTCCGTCAGAATACTGAACAATCGTGCGATGAATGGTAAAATGATCGTCGAATATAACCTTAAAGGTTCGTTCGATGCGGGCCATCGGCTGATCAGCCGTCTGGGCGCACGACACGGCAGAACATCCGAACGCTACGAGCGCTCCGAGAACAATGATTGAAACCTTGTGCATGTCGGAAATCTCCCGGTCGATGGATTGATGTCTCAGTGCTCCGGATACGCCTCTTGCAGCGCCTTCGTCACCAGCTCACGGAGCGTGGTCCCGTTGGTGAGAGCAAGTTGCTTCAAACGGTGGTGCAGACCGGCCGGCACCTCGCAAATCAGCTTGCTCGTTCTGTCGTCGGGCGGCGCGGACAACCGCGGCGCCGGAGCGACGACGGGACGGACGGACGGCGCCGGGCCGGCATCGGCCGACACGGGAGGCGCAGGAGTCACCGCGCGGCGGGCGACGGCGTCGAAGCTGGGCTTAACGGCCATGGGGGTTATCTCCGGATCAGCTTTGAAAGTTGCTTGGCAAGGTTGGCCCATTCGGTCGTAGCCTGATCACGCGGCTTGTACTCGGCGGTGACCATGCCGACCATTGCGGCCTCGGCATTGGCCACGCGGTCGCCGATCGCGGCGAGCACGATGCAGCCGCAGGCGTCGAGGGCGCCGCCGATCTTGGCGGACAGGTCGGCTCGGGGCTTGGTCTTCGAAGGCACGAGCGCCACGAGGGGCGGGGCGGATCGGCCGGGGATGCCCTGTTCGATTAGCTCGATGACGTCATGCGCGGCTTCGAGGTCGAGCGGTGAGGGCTGCACCGGGATGACGAACACGTCCGCGTGCATGAGCGCGAGCGTGGACAGATCGTCGTAGCTGGGCGCGGTGTCGATCACGGTAAGGTGGTCTTTGCGTTCGGCTACCACGGACAAGGCGTCTGTTGCCCAAGCTACCGGGTCGGCGTCGTCAGCGACATTGTACGGACGCACGGCACGGGACAGGAAGCCGGAGCCGCGCCCGGCCCAGCGGGTGAGCGAGCCTTGCGCGTCCCAGTCGAGCAAGGTCACTTCCCGGTTGGTGAGCGAAGCCAGGGCGTACGCCATGTTGGCGGCGATGGTGGTCTTTCCGACACCGCCTTTGCGTTGCAGGGTGGCGATGATCATAAGATGGGCCTCCGTGGTGTGGGGCGACTATAGCTTGTGAGGCGACGCATGGGAATGATGCAATATTCCCATATTGCATCATTCCCATGTCGGGAGCGTTTAAACGTCCTCGACCCTGTCCTCGTCGGTCAGCTCGTCGTCGGGCCATTCCACGACCATGGCGCCGTGGTGCGGGCAATGGGGGGCGCCGACTTCGGCCCACTTCCGAGTGACACGGACGGTGTAGCCGCATGCCGAGCAAGACGCCTTGAGAAGCCGGGCGCTCTGCTTCTTCGGGCCGGTGCTGTTTCCCAGACCGAGCGAGGCATGGGGCAGCGGGCCAAGCTGGGCCAGGATCGGCGCCAGCCGCAGCGTGAGGGCGTCACCGGCCGTGGTGGCGGTCATCTTGCCGGTAAGCCCGAGGGCGGTTGCGACCGTGCGGAAGGCGGGGCCGTGCCCGGCCGGGATGCCGGCCGCGACGTGGCACAGCTCGTGAACCAGCACGGCGGCGACTTCGGCCGGGTCGGCCAGATCGGGGCGGATAAGGATTTCATGGGTGTGATCGGCGCTGGCGGTGATGTCCCAGCATTCGCCAATCCGCCGGCCACGGCTGCCGGTTGACGGAAAGCCGATAGCCACCCGGACGGGCGCGGCGATCGGGGTTCCGGCGGCGGCAAACCAAGGCTTCAGGTAGTAGATGAGAGCGTTAAGCCAGCTTTCGCGATTGGAAGACGGGGTCATGGCGGGCCAACCTCCGTGGTGGGTGGCGCTTGGTGCCGCGCCGTTCATCTGTGAGCAGTATAGCGGCCCCATTATGGGAGTAAAGCAATATTCCCATATTCCCATATCACAATATGGGGAGTGCCCTCGCGTCCACCGCATGGCCACATGCTACAAATATTGGAATATTGGCATAAATATTGCCATCTTCCTATGCCGAGCACAACCAACGGTGCCGCTGGTGCCTGGGAGCCGGGGCGTTGCGCAGGTTGGCGCCCGGCGTTCATCTACGCCCCCGAGAGGGGGCGCCGGGCGCCTACCGAAGCATCCCCGGCGGTGGGTCGCGAAAGATCGTGGCGCCGGGTCCCCGCTTGGGGGGGCGACACGATCTCTTCGCGCTCACGGTCAGCGCCACGCTCCAGGTGCGGGCGAAGCGGGAGCGTAGACCGCTCGGCCGAGATGCCCCCCTTGCGGGGGCTGAACGGCCGATCTGCGCAATGCGGGCGTTACCCGAAGGGCCGAGACCTGGAGCGCAGCGCAGGGGCTCGGGGAGCAAAGCGAGTAGCACGCGGTCGCCGTAGGCGATGCGCCCGGAACATTCTGGGGGTCCGCTGATCGTCACCCGTTCCAGTTCAATTCGTAAATCTGAATCGGCTTGGTCACACCGTCGCCATCGGGCGCGCTGTCCTCGGTACCGCCTTCCACGAGGTTGGCATTGATCGGATTCGGCCAGCTTGGATCGTTGAGCCGGACCGACAAGAACGGCTTGGCGTTGAACTCCGACTTTTTCGACCACGCGGCACCGAATTCGGCCGGCCCGGAAAACACCAGGAAATCAGGCTGTTTGGTACCGCCGCCTTTCCTCGTGTTTGGTCTGATCGACACCTTTTTGAGAATGACGGTGAGAGTCGTGATTGAGCCGGAGTAAATGTCACCTTCCTTGAAAAACCTGCCGATGGTGCTCATGGGGTGCCCTCGCATTGGATGTTGCGGAGTTTTCGGGCGACCCGGCAGGCGTAAGCATCGCCCAAGCGCTTGGTTCGGGAGTGGTAGGCGGCGATAGCCTTGCCCCAGCTTCCGAATGCCTGCCGGAGTTCGAGTAGGAACGAGAGAGCGGCGCGGGTGTTGGCCTGGGGGTCCAGGCATGCGGCCGGACCGGAAAAACGGTTGGCGTGGTGTTTGAGACTGACCTGCCAGCAACCGCAGTCGGGAGTTTCGCCAGCCCGAGCCAAAACCGCGAGAGCGGCGGCGGCAGCGGCTTCGGTAGGAAAGCGCCGGGTCTGGCCGCGTACGGTGATCGTCCAGGGCCAGCCGTCCGACTCCGTCACCACCACAGCCCAGAGGACGCGGGCCAAGCCCGGGTATGGCCGAACGGCCGACGACAGGGCGTTCCAACACGGGTTTGTGGCGGCTACGGCAGACGAGCCGGCGACGAGAGCGATAGCGCAAGCGCAGGCTGCGACAAAACGACTCATGGGGGAGAGCCGGCGGCGGCGGCAGCGCGGCGAAGGCCGGCGCGCACAAGGTCGGGATAGGAGAGATGCGGGAAAGCGGCCGATGCGGCGCTGAGAGGTTCGACGAGGGACGGTGAGATGTAGATTGTTTTGCGAGCATCGAGACCGGGCGTGATGTCGGGAATCATCCCATCGGTAAGTAAGAAATGAAGGCCGACATCAAGCTTGGGAAGTGACGATAGGTCACTGTTCGTCAGCCGAACCGTTACCCTCTTCGGCGTATTTGACGGCGAGCCAGAGGCGGAAACGCTCCTGGGCATTTTCATCCTTAAAGAACTCCTCGATTAGCCACGATAGAAGCTGACGCTTGGAGATAACCCGCCCGTATTCGTCCTTTAATTTATCAAGAGCCTTATCGATTGAGCGCTGTAGGTTCCATGGCATCTCAAAACTTGTTTGAACCAGATGGATGCCATTACGGACTGTGCCCTTTGCCATGTGTACCCTCCGTGAACGGTATAATGAAAATGGTATACCGCATACCATGACCGCAGGTGTCGGGGAACCGGCCGTAATAAGGCAATAGCAGGTGATCATCATTAACTCTGTTAGGCGGATATTGATCATGATCGGTCAGCCGAACGGCTATTTCCATCGGTGTGTTGCTCGGCGAGCCAGAGACGGAAGCGTTCTTGAGCTTTTTCATCCTTAAAAAACTCGTCAATTAGCCATATCAGGAGCTGGCGCTTGGTGGTAATTCGCCCGCACTCATCTTTTAATTTATCTAAAAACCGCTCAATCGCGCGCAGCAGATCCCAAGGGATCTCGAAACTCGTCTGAACTAAGCGGATTCCATCTCGAACAGTGCCCCTTGCCATGTGTACCCCCAGTCTACTATTGTAGATCGCTGTGAATGTCAAAACCTAGGTGCGAAGATGGGTAGATTGAAAGGCGCGGCGGCGTGGGCCGCTGTCGTTGTCGTGATGAGTGCAGGCGTTGCACTTGCGCAGAGCACCGACCCGACGGCGGCCTTCGGGGCGCGCGTGACGCAGGCGGAGACGTACACGTCGATGATCGGTGCGGGTGTGCTTGGCATCATTGACATGTGGATCTTGATCACGGGTGCGATGCAAGGCCGGCTGAACTGGGTTTGGTTGATTATGGTAACCATTGTTGCTGTTATCGTAGGCTCGTACAGCCAGTGGAAACCCTTGCTGATTGGATAGGCGATGAGCGGGGCTGGAATCAATCTGTCATTATCCAAGCCCAGCAAAGTGCTGATGGCGTCACCACCGCTAACTTATGGAGCGCTGGGGATCACGATAATGGTATTCATACTCTCAGGTCTTAATGGCGCGATATCGGGCGTGCTATTCTTTTTCCTGCAAGGGCTATCTATTGTGGCAACGACACGGGATCCGGATGCTGCATACGTCTGGATCGCGTGGGGTTACGTAGCGCGGTGGGGCGTTCTCTGCCGTAATATTACATTCGCGGGGTAATCGTATGGGTGCGGCGGGTTGGATCGCGCCGGCTCTCATCGGCGCGTCGGGGCTGGGCACGGCGGCGGCGTGGGGGTTGGCGAGAGGTCTGATCAACCGGACACCGTCGACGGGCGCGCTTGATGCATACATAACAGTGCGCCGACTGATCGACTCGGCAACGATGGAGACCAGACAAGGCGGACTGTCGCAAGTCTTTATTGTATTGGGCACAACCGAGACAACACTAGGCCCGGACGAACAAGAGGCGCTGGCGCGGCGTCGTGCTCAGGCGCTGGTACCGCTTCTTGAGGCCGGCTGTGTCGTACGATTGCATGCAGTTCGCAATCCCACGGCTATACATGAGGATGCACGCTTTCCGCATCCATTCTTGACACGCCTTCATGAGACGTGGCTTCGGCGTTTTGCGGATGTTTACGACTGCGCCCGGTACTTGGCGATTGAAGCGCCATCGTCGCTAGCACGATGGCGCTTCAACGACTTGGTTAATAACAGTCGGGAAGCACTGGCGCCGTTCCGGCCGCGGCGGTTGGAGGGCGGCGAACTGATCCGATGGTTAGGGGATCGGCTCGATCCTCTGCTCGGCGGCGTCGAGGCCGCAACGGTTGGGGAACTGTCTGCGGTGTTGGCACCAGCCCGTATTTCCTGCGACCGCCGCACGGGGCGAGTCACGGTGCGGTCAGGCGGGCAGGTGTGCCACGGACATCAGATCACGGTACGGGAGTGGACGGAATCTGATGCTCCGGCATTGGTTGACGGATTGCTCGAGCTTCCGGTGCGCATGGAAATAACGTTCACCTTGCGCCCGATCCCAAGGTCGTTGGCGATGATTTGGGTTGAACAACGACGGCGGCAACAGACCACGGAAGGCGATAACGAGTTAATCAACAAAGAATTTAAAGCTTTGTCGGATCAGGTCCAGGCTGGGAGAGACACCATTGTACGAACTCAGTTGGCGATTACGGTCTATGGCGACGATGACACCATAGAAACGGCAACGGAACAGGTCCGAACCTATTTGACGAGTACGGGAATAAAGGCGATCACGGAAGATCGGGCCGCACCATACCTGTGGTTAAGCCGGTTGCCGGGCAATCCGTTGATGGTACGAGACCGCCCGTTGAAGGTCGGCAATGTCGGGCGCCTGTGGCGCTGGGGCGCCCACCCGGAAGGGCATGGGCGCAGCGACTGGGGGCCGGGCGCGCTGCGGCTGTTCCCGACGTTGAGCGGAGCGGCCTACCGGTTGCAGCTTCATGTGAGTGACAGGTCGCAGGAAAACGGCAATTTCATGCTCTTTGCGCCGCCGGGTGTCGGCAAGACGACGGCGATGTTGCATATCATCGGCGGCGCCGCGCGACATCCCGACCTTCGGATATTCATCTTCGACCGAAACTTGTCGACGCGGGTCTGGGCGGAAGCGGTCGGCGCTGCCTACGTCAACCCACATGACACCAGCCAAGTTAAGCTCAATCCATTTCAGGGGCCGGACACGAAGGAGGAAAGAGACTTCGTGCACAGCTTTCTGATCTTGCTGTCAGGCCGAACGGACCCGGAAAGCCAACTTCTGATCGCTACGGCGGTCCGCGATATCTTCGCGTTGCCACCGGCGAAGCGATCTTTGACGGCGGTGTGGCGCAGCGCCTTTCCGCCTGGGCCGTTGAAAGACGCGCTGAAGCGGTGGGCGGATAAGAAGGATATCGGGGGGCTGATCAACGCCGACCGTGACAGCTTGGCGCTGGGCGGGTCGCGGATCGTGGTCTTCGACATGACGCAGCTCGTCCACGATCCGGTTCAGGCGGCGGTGATCGTGACCTATGTGTTGCACCGCATCCGGCAAATGTCGGTCGCGGAGGCGAGCCCGCATCTGGTGTACCTCGAAGAGGTGGCGCCGATGATTGAGCACGTCCCCGTGTTCGCGGCCGGCGTCAAGGTGCTGCTGCGCGAACATCGAAAATTGCGCGGCGTGGTTGGCTTGGTGTTCCAAGAACCGGGCGCAGCGTTCAAAGGACCGATTGGCGAGACGCTCCTAACAAACTGCCCGCGGTCCTTCGTGTTTCCCAACCCACGCGCCCAAGCGGACGATTATGCGCCATTAAATCTGAATGACGATATGTGGCAGTTTGTCAAGGATACTCATACGGCAAACAGGCGGCTGAAACGGCCGTGCCTGACGATAACGCCGGATGAGGCGGTCTATCTTGATTTTGATCTCGGAGCACTGGGAAATCTGTTGAGGTTTTATCAGGGCGGCAGCGAACCCGTGGCGAGAATGCTTAACCTGAAACACTTGTATGGTGACTCATGGGCTACACACTTCGAACTCGATTAATCGCGGCGGTGCTGGCGCTGGCTATCGGCTTTGGAGCCGCGCGGGCGGTTGCCGACATGATCGTGTTTGACCCAGCGGTGTTAGGCAAGCTCGGGGAAGAGTTTGCCCAAGTCGTGCAAATGGTGAAGGTAATACAAGACACCTATAGCGAAGTGGCTGGTATCTATTCAGAAGTGGCCGGATATATCCAATTTGCGCAAAACATCATCGATGCGCCGGGCAAGTATTTGCTTAATACGATTCATTGTCTGGTGTCGATCAATATCGGTCCGATGACCGTGCAGCCGATTAATCTGTGTGACGCGGTGCACTCGGTTATTAACGAGTTAACGGTAACGGATCAAGCGACGGGGAATGCGCCAAGTCAGGTAAGCGATGATCAATTCAAGACGGTGACAAAAAAGCGGGTGGCCGAACAACAGCAAACAGCGATCCGAGCTATCGGTGCTGGTCGTCACGACAGTACAACGGTGGTTACTGATAGCGCGACAAATCTGCGGGATTTGCAGATAGCGGCATCGTCAGCGATGTCGACTAACATGATGCTACAAACAACTATGCAGGGCATGCTTGCCGCGACACAGGAACTAATCGCGATCCACACGTTGATTGCGTATCAGACTGAACTTGCTGGCATCAAAGCTCTGCGTGAGACCCCAGTGATCTTTACAGATAGTGGGTCATGGACGCCTAGCGGCCAATCTGGACAATAGGTGACGGATGGGAATGGGCAGCGGGTCGTGCGTGACCTGTGACATTATCACGGCGATTGAGACAGCAGCGCTAAACCTCGTGCAACAGATGTTCGAGGCGACGGGGCCGGCGATGGCGACTCTTTTGCTGGCGGTCGCCGGTCTGGTGTTGATGGTGTCACTGGTGAAATGGGCGCTTGCAGGACATCCGCCACATCAGGAAGTCATCGGTCTGTGGATCGCGTTGTCAATCTCGGGAACTCTGCTTTCGTCGTATTCGACCTATTCTTATTGGACCATTGATATCGTGCGGGATTTTGCGGCGTGGTACACGGGCCGCGAACTGGCGGCGACATCGGGCCGGACGGTCGATGCGACCGGACCAAACTCGCTGCTCGGTGCGGCCGAAGCGATCAGCGGCAAAGCCTTCGACATCAGCAAAACCATCGTCACGGACAATTTGGGTTCTCCCGGTGCTCTGCTGGCAGCGCTGTTGCTGATCATCCCCTATCTGTTCAACATTGTGATATTTCTCGGACTTAAGGTGTTTTCGTCAATGATGCTGCTCATTCCAGCGGCACTTGGCCCGATCCTGATATTTTGCGGCTGCTTTAAATGGGGTCGAAAACTCATGCTCGCGGGCATTGATTTCTTTATCTCGTCATCGGTAACATTGATTATCGCCACAATGTGGATGGCGATTTCGCAGGGGGCATTTGTCACCTATACGCAAGGGTTTCCTTCGGACATTTCGACCTGGACGCTGGCAGTTGATAGCGTCTCGTCAGTTTTCTGGCAGTCAACGTCTACTTCTGACTTCCTATGGTCGCGTAATTATTGGGTAACGGTAATTCTCGGGTGGTTGACGTCGTATTTCCTCGCCATCACACCGCAGATGGCAGGTTATTTCACCGGTAAGGTGGACTCCGCGGCAAACATCGGTGGTGCGATCATGGGCTCGGCAGCACGGACTCTTGGTAGCGTCGCCTTTTTCATGCGCCTAAAACGTTGAGGGTTAAGATGAAGAGATTAGTTATGATAACGGTGATCGTACTGTACTTGGCTGGGTGCGCCGTTGGTCCAGAAATGCCGCCTGGGATCGGCAGCGGTATTCACGATTACAAGCCGAGCCCATGTGCATGCGTGCCGTTTTACCGGAACGGACAATGGCTTTCCTGAGGTCCGGCCGGGGCCGGACCGCGCCGGACACAGTGTCTGATGAACCGCTCGCAGAAGCGGCGACGACGACGGCCAGACAAAGCGAATGGCTGGTCAAGATCGTGTTCGTGTTCTGCGGAGTGTCGTGGGCGGTCACGCTGGCTGTGGCGGCGATTTCGGTTGCGGTGGTGCAGAACTGGGAGCCGACGCCGGTCTTTGTCCGGCTCGGCTGCTCGGACGATCATTACATCACCTTCCAGCCGATGAGCGTTGGCGGCGACATTCGGGCGACGGTTGCTGAGCATCTGTTAGCTCAATACGTCGAAGCACGGGAGAGCATCGACGAACACACCGAGCCTGAGCGATGGAAGCTGGTGCAGGCGCTGTCGTCGGGTGACGAAGCGGAACGATTCTTCAGCTGGATGAAGATCAAGAATCCGGACTCTCCATACAAGCACTTTTACGAAGCCAAGCAGAACCGCGACGCACGAACCACGCGGACAAGCCGGTTACCGGGTTCGACGTTCCAGGTTGAGTATGTGACGAAAGACTATAAGCGCGGCACGTCTGACCAAGTCCGTGAACAAAGTTGGGTGGCAACCATTACCGTGCGCTACGACGCGAAGCGGGCCAAATACGATGAACGGTTCATGAATCCATTCGGCGTCACAGTCACAGATTACACCATCGGGGAGAAAACAAAGCGATGATCAATCGATTAATCTTGGCGGTGGTGGTCGTGGGATTGGGTACGTCGGTCGCACTGGCAGAGGCGCCGCCACGACGGGCGGCGAGCGACGGAACGGCAGCGGCGCCCACGCCGCTCCAGGTGCTCGACAGCGAAGCGGGGTCCGGTTCGCCGCAGGTCGAAGAGCAGAACCGGGGGCGGTTCGGGCCAATGGATCGGCCGTCAGCGCTGCCGCTGGGCATGATCCAACGGGCCTGGGACAAGGCACCGCCGGAAATGGGCATCCTTCATATACCGCACAACCCGAACACGACGCCGAAGCTGCGGGTTCGGTTCGGCATGCCGTTGACAATCGTGCTGCCGGAAGGGGAGCGCATCCCGAGAGATGGACTGATCCTCGGATCGGCGATCCTGCACGAGGTGATGCGGGCGGGGAACCGCTTCACCATCGAGGCGCGGGACATCGGCGCGGACACCACGGTAACGGTCTATGGCGCCTCGGGCCGGACGTACGTGATGTATGTCCGGACCGAGGATTACAAATCGGCCTTTACGCCGGATCTACTGGCGATCTTCGACGGTCCGCCGGTTACGCCGTTGACGCCGTTGTTGATGCCGGGAGAGGCGGCGCCGGCCGGCGGCGGTGCCCTGGCGGTGCCAGACATCCGCAATCCATCGGTGGCGGCTCGATTGAATTTCGGGTTCGAGATGGCCGGTGATCCGAGTATTGCGCCGGATCAGGTCTATTCGGACAACCGGTTCATCTACCTGTACTGGGTGCCGGCGCGCTGGCAGGCGAGCGACTTGCCATCCGTCTATCGGGTGGTCGACCGGATTGATGAACCGGTCCAACCGCCCGAAGTCGTGGGATCGACTCTGATCGTGAAGGTATTCGGGGCGTTGTCGTTGCGGTCGGGCACGCGCACGGTGTGCATTCGGCCAATTGGACCGCAACCGACTGACCGGCCGAATACCTCGAAGCGAGTTGGCGAGTTATGAGGGCGCGAGGCGGCATAGCGGCGCTGCTAAGCGTAGAGATCGCGCTGGCGGCCTTGGTCGGGGCGCCAGCGCCAGCCCTGGCCATGGGATTATTCTACAAGGACGCAGCTCCGCAACCGCCGCAGGAACGGGAAAAAAAGGACGGGGTGGCGACCCCGTCGAAATACTATGAGTTACCGCAGGCACCGCCGCCGCCGCCGCCGCCACCACCGCCACCGCCACCGCCGCCACCGGCCCAGCTTTCTGTTGACCCGCCGACGCTGGAATTTGACCTTGCCACCGGGACACCGGCGACGGTTCGGTTGACCCATCTCGGCCCGGCCGGCGCGGGGCCGATCACGATACGGTCGATCGACAGAGCCGGTGTGCTGGCGCTGAAACTGCGGTCGGCGTGCCCGCCGCAGCTCCTGAACGGCGCGGCCTGCACGGTGACGGTGGAAGCGCCGGACGCGCCGGGAAGTGGGACGGTGCTGGTGGCCACCGACGCGGCGGCGCCGATGTTGCGGGTGTCGGTGGTCGCGGTCGATCGGACGCCGCAGTATCAGCCACCGCCGGCGTTGGGCGCTCCATCATTTACCGACCCGACACCGGTTCTGCGGGCTGAGGCGGCTCGGCGGCGATATGCCGACCTGGTGGCGGCGGGTGCGAGCAACGGCACGGCCGCGCCGCCGCCGGCTGCGATGCCGAAAACCATGGATATCAGTTATGCGTCCCTGGAGCTGCCAGAGGACGTGTCGACGCTGCCGGTGGATCGCAGCAAAACCATCATGGCCGGCACACCGATTTCAGTAACGCTGCTGCCGAGCATCAACAGTCAGGTTGCCGGCGTGATGTTGATGCGGGTGACGCGCGACACCTTCGCGGCGATCGGCGACAAGCCGGTGCTGCCGAAGGGCAGCGAGGTGTTTTGCCGGTACGACACGATCGCCAAGACCGGACAGACCCGGTTGCCGGTCGATTGTGCCTATGCGACGCGGCCGGACGGAGCGCGGGTGCTGTTCACCGAGGGCTCGGCGGCGGACGTAATGGGGCGGTTCGGCATCGTCGGAGAGGTCGACAACCGGGTTGTCGAGCGCTACCTCGACGCGGCTGTGACGGCGGCGCTGTCGGCGATGATCGGGCTCAGCAGTTCGACAAATTCGACCCTGGACCGCCTGACCCGCCCTGGCGCGGACAGCTTGGCGCAAACCACGGCAACAATCTTGAACCAGACGCTGCAATTGACGCCCGTGGTGTCGGTGGCGGCGGGCAGCCGCCTGACGTTGGTGCCCAGTACGGACATCTGGCTGAGAGAGCCGGGCGATCCGCCGCGACCGAAGGTCCAGGCGAAAACCAACCCGCGGACCGGCAAATCAAACCAGACCGGGGCGGCTGCGCAACAAGCGGCCGGCGCGCAACAGCAGCAAGCGGCCGGGGTTGCGGGCCGGCTCAATGGGGTTGCTGCCGGCGTTGCAGCAACCCCGCAGGTCCAGACGATCACGAATGCGTTGTCGGGACTGCCGGCGCTGCCGGTACCGGCGGGGCCGGCGCCACAGTGACCAAAACACGGAGGATTGGCGATGAACGCGCTTCGTTTAAACGGTCTCCTGAGCGGGTGCCTCGGCGTGTGCCTGGGGGTGTTCGTGGCGATCGGTCCGGCGTTGGCCGCGGCCGAAAAAACCCGTGTCGAAGTGGCCGCTGCGGTGAATTTCACCAGCGAGGCGCGGCCGATCCTGGCGGCATTGGCGCAAATCCTCGGCGAACCGCGGGGCCGGGGATTGGCGCCGATCCGGCTGGTCGGCCAGATACGGCAAAGCGAATTGGCCGGGGGCGCGCTGACTCAGGTGGTGTGGCAGGCGGTCACAGTGGATCTGCCGAAGGATCCGCGCAACGGCCATTCGGCGAACCTGACCACGCCCTTGACCAGCGCGTTCCATTCGTCGGGCACTCTCCAGGTGCATGCTTCGATCATCGCGGAAGGCGACGTGGCGGCGATGATCGAAGCGGCGCGGAAACTCCTCGAAGAGGGGGCACCCGGCGCCAATAAGCGGGGCAAGAAACCGGGTGGCGACGGAAGCGGCGACGGGAGCGGCGTCGGTACGGCCGGCGCCGGCAATGCGGCCGGCTCCACGGCGGGCGTCGGCGCCGGCACTGGTTCGGCGGCCGGGGCCAACGGCGACGGCACGGCGGACGGGACCGACAGCGGCTTGACAACAGCGGCCAGGAAGCGGACGGCGGCATCAGGCTCGTCAGGCAGCAGCGGAAATTCGGTAACGGACCCGTTGTTGTCGGATACCAACGGGCTGGGATCTCTCACGGGCGGAACATCATCAGGGAGTGGCGGCGGCAGCTCGGGAAGTGGCGGGTCGTCTGGCGCTGGAACGGCTTCGGGCATCGGCAGCACAGCTCTTGTGGTGCCGTCTCCCGTGAAGGCGGCGACGACAACCGGGACCACGACAACCGGGACCACAACAACCGGAACCACAACAACCGGCACGACGAGCGGAGGCAACACCGGCACGACGTCGACGACGGCAGGGGCGAACGGGAGCACGACGTCGACGCCGACCATCGGAACGTCGACGGTGACAACCGACGCCATCGCGATCACGCAGTCGACGGATGGATGCTCGCCGCGGTGGGACAAGGGTCAGGATCTGGTGATCATCCAGACCAAGACGGTCACCACAACAAACGGACAGGTAACGAATATCGGCGCGTGTCAGGACACGCTTGAACGGTATCAGGTGAAAGTTGGAACGGTTGGTTGTGCCGATCAATTGTCGATAAGCTCGGCGCGGCCGACTGGAAAAAAGTACTGGGTCGATAGTGCGGGATCAACAAATTACCTGACGAATTGTGCGCCCTATGATGACCGGGTGTTTCCGTTCAGTCTCGATAGCTCACAATGCCCGCCGACGATCGACCTGACCGGCGGCTTGGTGACGGAAAATAGCCGACAGGTCTATACCAATGCCAATAACGCAGTCGTCATAGTGGGCGACTGCGCGAGCCGGACCAGCACCTTCCACACGATCAGCTGGACGGCGGACGGGTGCGGCTACCGGCACGACTGGTCGGCAAAGAAGTCCTATCAGGAGTTCAGGCGGATCTACCTGGATTCGACGGGACAAACCCATGAGGTGGCAGGTTGTCAGGACCATACGGCAGGTTATGCGTGGGTGACGACAACGACGGGGTGTCCGCCGTTCGTCGATACCAGCGGCCTCCAGGTCATTCAGTATCAGCAAACGACATTCACGGATGCGAGCGGTGAAATCCAAACGGTCACGGGGTGCACGCCGGCTACGTCGACGATACCAATCGTCGCAACAGAGGTGGGCTGCGAAGGACAATATGTGACGTTCCCGGCGTCAAATATTTCTTATGCGACAATGCAATACCAATATACGCTCAATGGTCGAGTATATCCAGTGACCGGATGCATTCGTAACCCAAACCACAGTTTTGCACTGCAAGCGGACCCAGGTTCTCCCTGGGAACACGACGACAATTGTATGTGCTCGTGGCAAGTGCTCAATCTGTATATCGACACGCCAACGGGACGGGTGGTTGTGTCGACGAAGAAAGGTACTGTGGTCAACGATTACGGCCTCGTCAATCAAACGCGGGTCGATGTCGGCAATCCATCATGGTCTGGCTGCACGATGTACCAGCCGACAGCTTGGATGAACACCTATCAACGGTCGGACGGTACCAAGGTAACATTGCAAATGGGCGACGCAGGCACAATCACGTCGGCCGATGGTTGCAGCCCGTTACCGGACGCCGTTGCGGCGGACCTTGGAACGACGGATGTCACAAGTTGTGATTATGTCGCGGGGCAAGGGTGGGAGACGGTTTCTCACGGCTATAGGATGGTCCAACAGTGGGAGAACGGAGCCGGGGAGGTGTTCCAAGGATCGGCACCCTACGACTCGTGGGTAGTGATATCTAGAACTAATCTAGGCGTATGCGACGCCTCTGGATCATCTGGCGGCGGCGGGTAATAACAGCGTCATGGCAAAAGCTGTTCCGCTCTCTGGCGATGCTATGCTTGATAACCGCCTGGAAATACTCTGGCGGTACATCATGCGGCCTAAGCTGATTGAAATCGCGGCGGTTCGGCCCGGTGAACTCTTGATGGAGTTCGCCGGGCGGGATGAGTGGGTGGCGGAAGAGGTGCCGGCGCTGACGCTGGACTACTGGGAAGCGCTGGCGCGCAACCTCGCCCACCTCGACGGTGTGACCTACGATGCTGATACGGCACCCATCGTGTCGACCAAGCTTCCGGGGGGCCACCGCGTCGAGATGTTTCTCGGGCGGTGGGTCGAAAGCCACATCTCGGTGTCGATCCGGATTTACCGTGACCTGGAATTGACCGTTGAGCATTTTGGAGTGAAGGGGGCAGTTGCCGACAGGATACGCGCGGCGATCAGAGGCCGTTTAAACATCATCGTGTCTGGGGGCACATCATCGGGCAAGACCACCCTCACGAACGCCTTGCTAAAGGAGATTCCCAGCGCGGAAAGGGTGTTAACGGTCGAAGACGTGCGGGAACTCAGGCTTAAACATCTGCACAACCGCGGGCACTACGCCGTCGACCGTCATGGGCGGGGCGTCCAGTATGATCGAATTCTTGACCACCTCATGCGGTCCAGTCCGGGCCGGATCATCTGCGGTGAACTGTCAATGCGGAACGCCTCGGCGGTCCTGCTGCTGTTCTCGACTGGTCACCGCGGCTTTCTGACGACGTTGCATTGCAATGGCTGTTATGAGGCGTTGCACTCGGCCTTTCACGATCGCGTGGCCCTTTCCGGGGTAACTGTTGATCGCGACTACCTAACGGACTATCTGCGCCGGAACGTCGATCTGGTGATCCAGGTCGCAAAGACGCCGCGCGGCCGGCGCATCACCGAACTGTGGGCGCCGGCCGAAGAAGAGGCGCCGACGATATTGGAAGGTGGCGGCCATGATTGAGGAACGGACGCGGCTGGTCGGGCTGCTGCTGTGTGGCTACCTGATCAGCTTCGCACTGGCGGTGCTGTGTCTTAACCTGATGTTCGGGGTTAATCCGGGCAACAGGGAGTGGGTGCGGTGGTATTGGGACGTCCTGACCGGCGGCGTCCAGTCGCCGATCGAACGGACCATCCTGATTTCTACCGGGCTCGCGCTGCTGCTGGCGAGCGTCCTGCCGGCGCTGGTGCCTCGGTTCACGCCGTGGCGCCTTGACGCCTACGGCGGCTCGAAAGCGGCCTGGGCGCGGCCGGCGGACGTGTGGTGGTTGCGGTGGCGCTATGGCGTCCGGATCACGCGCCGGCTGCGGCCGGGGATCGTCCTCGGGCGCTACGGCCGGCGCGGCTGCTGGATCACGTTACGGTCGCCGCTGTTCGTGCTGTGCTTCGGCCCGGCGGGCGAAGGCAAGACGGCCGGCGTGCTGATCCCGTCGACCCTGAACCTGCCGAACAACAGCCTCGTCGTGAACGATCCGGCGGGCGAAATCATGGATGCGACGAAGACGCACCGTCAGCAGCTCGGCCGGATCGTCCGCTTGGAATGGGGCTCCCCGAACAGCCAGTGTTTCAATCCGTTGATGCGGGCGAACCTGCCCACGGATCCGGTGGCGATCTGCGACTATATCGATGCGCTGGCGAGCATCCTGATCCCGCCAAGCAAGGGCAATGACTCGAGCAGCTTCTTCATCAACGCCTCACGCTCGGCGCTGAGTGCCGCGATCGGATATCAGGTGTTCGGTTGCCTCTCGGCCGACGAAGACACGTCGATTGGTGAGGTGCTGAGCTGGCTTTCGATGTTGGGTGCAGACAGCGACGATGAAGAGGACGAAGACCCGGTCGGAACGGACCTTCGGAGAGCGGTGGATACGGCCAGGAATCTGGCCATGCCGAAGCGGATTGTCGAAGCGCTGGCGTCGTTTGCGACGGCGCGACGGGGGACGCGGGCAGACATTCTGTCGACGATCCGCGATGATCATCTGGCGCTGTGGCGCAACGAGTATGTGTGCCGGGCTACGGCGACCAGCGATCTGTCGCTGGCGGAACTCACGAATCCGGACGGACCACCGGTAACCATCTATCTGGTGGTCCCGGTTGCGGACCAGGAGCGCTACGGCAAGGCCACCGGGGTGTTCCTCGAGGCGGTCTACTCGGCCTTGACCCGGCTTGCCTACAACGCGCCGCGCCGGCCGGTGACGCTGATCCTCGACGAGCTGAAATTCATTCCGCCGCTGCGCCTCGTGAAGGATGGGCCGTCGATCCTCCGGAAATTCAAGGTCAATGGCATCTATGGGTTCCAAGATCGCGGGCAGGTTGTCGATGTCTACGAACAGACGACGCTGGATGCTTTTGATACCAACGTCGTGGCGATGACGATCTTTACCCTCGGTCATCTCGACACCGCGAAGTGGGTGTCGGAGCGGGTGGGCACCCATTGGTCGACCAAGCGGGTACAAACCGGCTCGTCGATGAACCCGGCGGGCGGGGCCTTGGCGCCCACGGCGAGCGAATCCGCGAGCCGGGAGCAAATCGCGCTCGTCACCGCGACGGACGCGATGTCGCTGGCACAGGGCCGGCACCTGATCATGTTCCGATCAAAGCCGCATCGGCCGGTGCACGCGCATACGCCGTTTTATTTCAAGCATCAACCACTGACACGGCGTTCCCGTCGTGGGGGGTAGAGATGAGCATTCCACGCATGGTGATAGGGCTGGCAGTCGTGGCGGCGATCTCTCTGGCGCTCCGGATAGGAGGTGAAATCCTCGGTGCTCGGTCGGCCGGAACCACGACAACGGCGATGGCGGGCACGATCGAAACGTGCATCATTCCCGGCGGGGATTGCGTCCCGGCCGTGGTGCGCGCCATCGAGGGCGCAACTGGGCGGGTCTGGGTGCTCGGCTATGGCTTTACCGAACCGGCGATTGCCAACGCCCTGATTGCGGCGTCGCGACGAAAAGGGGCGGACGGCAAGCGCATTGATGTCCGAGTCGTACTCGATCAGTCAAACCAAAAAGAGCCCTATTCGCTGGCGACCAATGTCCGACAGGCCGGGATCGTTACCCTGATCGACTCATCGGTGAAAATCATGCACCACAAGGTGGTGGTGATTGGCGACGACACGGTGTTGTTGGGGTCGATGAACTGGACCAAGGCGAGCCGGCACAACGCCGAGAACATGAACATCATCCGGGGAAACCGGGCATTGACGGCGACCTATGCCGCGGTGTTTCAGGATCGCGCCGCACACGCCGTACCGTTCGTGTGTCCGGCGACGGTGCGGTGTTCGTAACGCCAGTCCCCAGCTTTTAGGATCAGGCAGCTATGGCGCCGTTGAGCGCCTTCCGGGCGGCATCCGCGAGAAAGGCGGATCGATTGGTGGCGACAGCATCGATTTCTGCGACCAGTCGCTTGTCTAAAGTGATGTTGAGCCGAATTGTCCGCCCTGTGGCAGGAAGCAACGGAACGGCGACGGCAACCGCGCCATCCCATTCAATCCAATCTTCATTCAACGCCCGGATGTCTTCCAACGACCGTGGGGACGGAATGGGGTCACCGTCCCCACGCATCAGGTCGACGTGGCCAGCGAGCGCTTCCGCTCCATGTCGCACGGCCTCGTCGATGCTTGACCCTGCGCTGATACAGCCCGGGAAGTCAGGAAACATGATGCCATAGTCGGAATCCGGTTCTTTGTGGATCAAGGCGACGTAGTACATAACCCGCTCCTATAAAGTGATCTTGGCTTGATGAAGAATGCTCTTCACGGTGCCAATGGGGAGGTCTTTCTTGGGGTGCGGGATGGTGACCTTACCAATCTTGGTCGGGTGCTTGAAGTGATGATGGGAGCCGGTTGTGTCGACGTGGACCCAGCCATCCGCCTCAACCATCTTGATAAGCTCCCGACTGGCGAAGGTCTTCATTCTCACCCCCGATCATACGTATTAATATACACACTCACCGAAGGCTCATCAAGCAGGAATACGCATGATCGTATGTATGATTTTATCTCGCAAACATCAGCGACCGCGGCCTCTGTCGTCGCGCTCACGCTGGCGGGTGCGGTCCTTCTTGGTTTTCTGGTCCTTCTTATGCTGCTGGTCCTGCTGCGGTGACGCCGCAGCCTTGTCATGGGCAGGTCGCTCCCAGTCCTTGAGGTGCGCGCGGCGGCCGGGCTCCATGGTGCCCGGCTCGTCGCGCTTGGCAGCTTCCCAACTGGGCCGGGAGCGTGGTGCGGCCGAAGGGGGCACTCCGGGCGCACGCTGCTCCCAAGCGGGCCGGGAATGCGACGGCGGCGCCGGAGAGGGCGCGCCGGCTCTTTGCTCTTGCTCCCAGTTCCGGACCTGTCCGCGGCGTGCGGGCGTCGGAACGCGGTGATACCCCTCGAGCTTGTCCACCGCCTCGGCGGAAGTCCATGGCATGTCACGCTCGAACACGCGACACAGGGATTTCTCACCGGCCGCCAGCTTGCGCTTGTCATGAAGATGGCGACGGGTGGCCACGGCGGCGTCGGCTGTTTGGCGCAATTCCTTGGTGCGCGTCGGTGCGGCCGATGGTCCGGCGGTGCGGGATGGCTTCGCTCCGGTGTGAAGCCCGCGGCCGGTGAACGGCTGGGCGGCTTTGCCGGTGACCGGTCCGAAGGTCTCGGGCCGGTTGTTCAGGCGCCAGATCGCCATTTTCGGGTGTTCGGCGTAGAGGTCGCGGAAGCTGGCCACGGCCGGCGCCGCGCCGTCGCCATACACGGAGCGGGCGAAGGCGTTTAAACGCATCGTCGCATGGTGGGCGGTAACCGTCGCTCGCGGGGCGTCCGGCGCGGGTGCGGCCGGGTCGACCAGCGGCGGCGGCCCGGCGGCCGGCGCCGGAGCCCGCGCACCAAAGGGATTGAGCCGGGCCAGCGGACCGGGCTTCGGCGCTGGGGCGGGCTCGGGCGGCCGGTGCGCCGGATCGGCGCGGCGCCGCTCCAGCTCCGCGCCATGCTTGGCGTACCAATCGGGCGCGGTCTTCTCGAGCAAGGTCGGCTTCGGCGCGCGTACCTGGGCCATGGTCTTCCGGTCGGCCAGCGGCGCGCGGCCGACGTCGATCTCCGGCCGCAGCTCCGGACGATCGGCGCGACGGGTGACGGCGATGTCGACACCGCGTTCCTTGAGGCGTCGGGCAATATCCACTCGGATGGCGTCGCAGTCGGCCGGGTTAAAGTGTAGCTGGCGGGTCCGGCCCTCTCGATCCGTCATGCTGCGCACCTGGGCGACGATGTGGACGTGCGGCCGGGCCTCATCGGTGTGCAAGGTGAAGTGGTAGCGGTGTCCAGCGTCACCGAGCGTGTCAATCAGGTGTTCGCGCACGGCGTCCCGAAGGTCCTCGGCATGGGCAAAATGGGTCTTCGGCAGGCTGACCACCATGTGGACCGACTGGCGGCGATTCAACGCCTCCTTCTCGGGCATCTCCTTTCGCTCCTCGGGCGTCGCCTCAAGCCATTTTTTGGAGCGGTTCTCATGGTTCGGCGTGAGCTTCCAAGACGCGAGTTCCTGGTCAAGCTCGGCCCTGGTCGTCAGATCGCGCCCGGTCTCGGTCTCCAGCGGTTGGGCAAGCCGGCCCTCAGCGTCGGCGCGACCAACATAGGCACCGGTCCGGCGGGCGCCGCCGGCTCCCTTCGTCCAGCGCATGACCTTGAACACCAACTCGGGCGACTGGCGGCCGGGCGTCGTGGTGCCAGCGCCGCCAGCACTTCCGGCACTGGGCATGTCCTGGCCGGTGACCGTGCCGGCACGGACCCGCAACGCGGCGTCCCGGTGTTTCGGCGCGTTGCCCCGACGCCGGCACAGATCGTCCCACAGCTCGCGGCGGCTCATGGAGCGATGGCGGTTGACGGCCGCTCTGTGCAACGGGTCGCTGTGATGCTGACACCGACCTCTTGCAGACGCCGCACGATATCCAGTCGGATGGCGTCGAAGTCGGATGGGCTGAAATTCAACTGGCGGGGCTGCCGGCCACCGTCGGCCTTACTTCGGACCTGGGCGACGATGTGGACGTGCGGCCGGGAGTCGTGCGTATGTAAAGAAAAATAATATCTATGTCCGGCTTCTCCAATGGTATCGACAAGGTAATCATGTACTGCTAACTGTAACTGCAACGCATGTGATGTATATCCTTCGGGAAGACTGACTAACATATGAACGGACTGCCTAAGATACAGCATATCATTTTCTGACATAGCCTTTCGCGCTTCGGGCGTGGCCTTTCTTGCTTTTGATGACAAGTTATTGCTTTTTGTAAGAAGGTGCCATTTGGCTAACTCAGCCTCCAGTTCTGCCATATTAATCAGATCGCGGCCAGTTTCGGTTTCAAGGGGATGGATAAAGACACCACCATCGTCCGGGCAGCCAATGTCCTTGGCAAGACGGCGGGCGTCTGATGCTCTCTTTGACCAGCTAATAACCTTGAATACCAGTTCAGTCTGATGGTTTCTCGGAGTATTTTCGGCACTATCCAATAAAATTTCGGTCATGATGTCACCCCGAGGAGGCGATACACCTCAGCCGGGACAGCCGCTAACTCGGCCTCCAGCTTTTGCCAATCATCGGCATTGGGGGCGTCGGCCGCACGGGCGCGAAACAACTTCACTGCTTGATTCAGGTTTATTCCGACCCGGCGGACCTGCGCGACCACCGAGCGCAACACCTCGATCTCGTCCGGGGTGAAGACCGGGCGGCCAGTGGCTGCAGCGCTCAAGGTTTCGCGGACCCACGACGATAGCGGCAACCGGTGTTCATCGGCGGCGGCCTGAAACGCGGCCTTGGTCGCGGCGTCAGTCCGGACTTCGATCTTGCTCGTGAGCATGCGTTTCTCCCTCCACTTCCTACCAGCGGACCGGCGGCACCGAGACGCGGCTGGGACGCGCTGGGCGCCTCGGCCTCCGAGGTGCGCGGCACCGGCTTTGCCGGTAAGTCAGGCCCCCTGAAAGGGGGCCGAAACAGGTGCAGATGTCATGACATCTGCGGTATCCTGCCTTCCAAACATAAGAGCGTAACATACTGACTTTTCAGGGGCGGGAGCAAGCGCGATTTCGGGGGCGGGAGCGGGCGCAGATTCGCGAAAGTGTGCCAAGGGCATTTTCGGGTGTGCCATCGTCAGTTTGAGCTGTGCCATTCCGAAAATCAACTGTGCCAAAGCGGAATCAGGGTGTGCCAACGGGCCAACCGCCTGTGCCAGGGTTTCGGAAAACCGCAGTTAGCGGAAAAGCTGGAACCGCTCTAAAACGGCGACGAAGAGCGCAGCGGACCGGCAATGGCGCAACCTCCCGGCCTCGCCGCAACACATCAGGTTGGGGCCTGTCCACATATCCACGGGCAAACGGAGCGGAGCGCCAGCGGAGCGGAGTAGGGTTTCGGGGGTCCGAAGCGCGCCACCACAGCGCTGGCGCCGGACCCCCGAAACCCGTTTGCCGGTGGGTATGTGGGCAGGCCGGGCCGCGAGGGCGCAACCGCCCGGCCTCGTCGCAACACCCCGGGTTGGAGCTTGCACCGAGGGCCGGCATTGCCGGCCCCGGGGGGGGGGGGGGGGGGGGCGCGCCGCCCCCCGGCGGGGCCGGGGGGTGGTGGAGGGAT
>Ga0265316_10001346_pt1 | contig 26432 bp, 24 predicted proteins | sample 4522metaG_FD_202092 | JGI IMG/M metagenome (GOLD analysis project Ga0265316, IMG submission 202092) | Rhizosphere microbial communities from Carex aquatilis grown in University of Washington, Seatle, WA, United States - 4-5-22 metaG | ecosystem: Host-associated > Plants > Roots > Rhizosphere >... | reverse complement strand
TCGTATCTTAATGCATTTTTATCAGGTGTAATGCCATTGTTAGTATAAAAATAGTCCAATGTATCATTCGCTTTTATAAAAATAGGGAATACTTTTATATTGTTTTTGAGAATGATAATTGAATCAGCTGATTTAAATTCAGGTGCAGGAACATAAGATAATGAATTTTTCAGGTTGCCGGTTAGTTTATTACCATTCTCATCTTTGGCGCATTGTGTGATTGATATTAATGCAACAATAATAATTACTGGTAAAAATGTATACCGTAAAATGCAATATAAGGAAACAGCTATTTTTTTCATGGTAGATTTGATAAGTCTAACAAAGTAACGACTAATTTTATTATTTTGTCTGGAATGAACCTAAATGATATTCATTCCCTATTATTGTTCTTATTACAAGAATGTCAATCATTAAAAATAGATACGACAAGTTTTTATTGAGGTTTCACACAAATCAGCAGTAATATCCGATTTGTGGTAAAATTCTCTTTATTAAATTATGATTTGAAATGTCAATCAGCTGATTCAATAACACATTGAAATTTAACCTTAATCCTTTCGTGTGGCGAGAATGACTTTTAATTGAAGTTTATTACCTATATCTATTACATCCACAATGTGTTGAAGGGAAATAACATTGTCGGCACGAAGAATCACTGTGGTTTCTTTCGCCCTGGCTTTTAAATTTTTTAATCTGGGTTCAATTTTATCAAATGACACTTCTTCGTCGTTGATATAATATTTTAGGTCTTTTGTGACCGTTAAATTAATATTTTGTTTTGATACGGTTTGTTCCGCGTTCGATGCTTTGGGCAACAGAAGTTTAATTACAGAGGGATTTACCATTGTAGAAATGATGAGAAAGAACAAAAGAAGGAAGAACATAATATCATTTAATGAAGCAGTATATACCTCAGAGGTTCTGGTCCGTCTCCTTTCAATTTTCATGATAATGGTTAAGAATAAGTATTTCTAATGGTTTGAAATATTAATTTTTAAAATTGCAGCTTTTAATACTTGGCATCTTTTATAGCAGAAGCAACAAGTGTAAGCGATCTTTCCATTTTATGTACAAAATTATCAATCATAATGTTCAGATAATAGAAACCCGCATAAGCTATAATACCAACAGTGAGTCCTGATGCAGAGCTTACCATTTTCTGATATAAACCTCCGGCTATTATACCTATACTAATATTGTCGGATAGTGAGATATTATAAAATATTTTAATTACACCAAAAATGGTTCCTAAAAAGCCAAACATTGGAGCTACTGTTGCAACAATGCCAATATAGCTCAAATTCTTTTCCAAAAGAAAAGCTTCATTCTTAGCTTCGTCTGCCATAGTTTGTTCAATATCTTTAACTTCAAACTTAGGGTTTTCAAGACTTGTGGCAACAATTCGTCCAAGAGGATGCAAATATTTTTTACCGGCTTCGCGGGCCCCGGCATAATCTTTATTTCTGATTCGTTTGCAAACATCATCAATAAATTTTTGATCAATTTGCGACACAGAACTGATAAGTGTAAAACGTTCTATAATAAAGTACACAGCAATTATCGACATTAATAAAATTGGTATCAAAATCCAACCCGCTTTCATAATAATGTCTATAACACTTTCAGCATGTGTTACCTGGATTGTAGTTGTTTGTAGAAAAATCATAAAACAATTTCTAATTTAAGATGACTATTGACGCAGTTTATTAATTATGTAAATATAATAGAAATTTTAAAGAAGATGCCAGATGCCGTATTCCAGGAAGCGGCATCCGGTATCTGGTATCATTGTCATGGAAATTCTCTACCAATTCAATATTTTATTGAAATCATAATCTTCCGGGTTTTTTACATACTTCTTTGCAGCTTCATAATCAGCCGGAGTAATGTAATGAAGATTATTATTAAATATCAATTGAACCCTGCCAGACTGCATATTTACCATACGTGGAACGATTTTACCTTTTGCATCTGATACATCTTTTAAATATAAGGGTGCAATATTGTTATTCTGATCGACAGTTACCATGCAACCACTTTTTCCTTCAATGAATAAAGTATATACTCCAAGTCCAAGTTGTGTAGCATAAGTAAGATCATAGGCAACTGGGCGGCAGCAACGGAGCTCATATCCCATTTCATTTGGACGGCTTTTAACTTTTATGCCAAGTCTTTTTAATTCTTTTTGCAACAGAAAATTAAAAATATGCGACTTGCTGACATTCCCTAATTCCGGGTGTCCATGTTCATCATAAGTAAATTGAATACCAGAGGCAATGATTTCATCATCACTCATGAAATGAAATACACCCTCGCTAATTATTGCACAGCCATAGTCCAAACCTAGAATATTTCTTTTAAGGATAGAAGAAATTATAAGATTGGTAATTTTTTCAAAACTTACTTTTGTTTTGTTAAACATCTCTGGAATAATAATCATGGGGTAATGGCATGCAGTACCAATTCCAAAGGCCAAATGTCCTGCTTCACGACCCATTGCCGCAACAACAAACCATGTACCGCTTGTACGGGCATCTTCATAAATTGTGGTTGCCAGTCGAACGCCTTCTTCTTTTGCAGAATGATACCCAAATGTTGGAATACCTTCCGGTAAAGGAAGATCGTTATCAATTGTTTTAGGAACATGAATGTTGGCAACCTGTAAATTTTTTGATTGTAAATATTTCGTTAGGCGGGCTGCTGTGGAAGCAGTATCATCACCTCCAATGGTAACCAATAATTTGACATTATATTTTTCAAAAAAGTCAGGTTTGAATTCTTCATCTTTTGGTTTATATCTGCTCATACGAAGGGCAGAGCCACCACGACTATAAATACCATCAGCATGCTGAAAATCGAGTATCTCGATGTTTGGTTCTCCATTAAACAGTGTTTTATAACCTTCGTTCACACCAATTACCCGATATCCGTTTTTTAGAAAAACTTTTGTTACAGAACTGATAACAGTATTAATTCCGGGAGCCGGACCTCCGGCGCAAAGTATAGCAATTGATTTTTCCATAAATTTATTTTGAATAATTTATTGATTAGTTGATATTTAAATATGAACTTTTGTTTTAAAAAAGCGCCACAAATATGGCAATAAATTTTTAAATATTTTTAATGGAAAATAAAGAATAATTATCCCTGTAATCTTTATAATTACAAATTACAATACTTTGTTAAACTTTTAGTGAAATTTGGTGATTTGGTGATTTGGTGCTTTGGTGGCATTTTAAAAATATTCTAGCCACTAAAACACCAAGGCACCAAAACCCACCAAAATAGTAACTTTCCCGAGAAATTAAAAAAATCTTAACGAATGATTATAATAAAAAAAGCAGAAACAATGAACCAGTTTCTGCAATCATAAAGTTAATATTGATTCTGTTTAAAAAGGTTGAAATGGGCTTTTTGCACAAACTTATTTTAATTTATTACTTCAGGTAATTATCCCAAATATGATTTCAATAATTTATTTCTACTGCTTTTTTGGAGTCTGCGTAACGCGTTTTCCTTAATTTGCCTGGTACGTTCCCTGGATAATCCTATTTCCTGACCAATTTCTTCCAGCGACATTTCTTTTTTACCCAACCCATAAAACATTTCTATGACACATCTTTCTTTCTCAGAAAGGGTAGCTAGGGTGCGCTGGATTTCTTTTTTCAGCGATTCCGTAACCAGGTCAATATCAGCCATAGGAGAGTCTTTGTTCTCCATTAAATCAAGCAAAGAGCTTTCTTCACCTTCTACAAGAGGTGCATCAACTGAAACTGGCCTTCCTGACATAGAAAGTGTACTTGCAATTTTGTCTTCCGGGATATCAACTACTTTAGAAATTTCATCAGATTGCGGAGTGCGCTGAAACTCTTGCTCTAACTGATTAAATGCTTTATGGATTTTATTCAGTGTGCCAATTTTATTGAGAGGCAATCGCACAATCCTGGATTGTTCAGCAATTGCTTGAAGAATAGATTGCCTGATCCACCAAACTGCATATGAAATAAATTTAAAACCTTTTGTTTCGTCAAATTTTTGTGCCGCTTTTATCAACCCCACGTTCCCTTCATTGATAAGATCAGGCAAGCTCAATCCCTGGTGCTGGTATTGTTTTGCAACAGAAACCACAAACCTGAGATTGGCTTTTACAAGTCTTTCCAATGCTTTTTGATCACCTTTCTTGATCTTCTGCGCGAGGTGAACTTCCTCTTCAACAGTGATCATCTCCTCCTTTGCAATTTCACTTAAATATTTTTCAAGTGATTCGCTGTCTCTATTGGTGATCGATTTTGTAATCTTTAATTGTCTCATTTTAATTTTCCCTGATAAACATATTATATAATTAACATTTAGTGCATGATATTGTTTAATAACACAGTTTCAAAACAAGTTACAAATTAATACGCAAAAACAGAAATATTATTTTAAAAACTTACACATATATTTAAAAACATTTTTCATCCTCATTAACAAAGTGCAACAAAACAATCATTATTTTCGTCAGACAGACAATTACAACTAAAATACTTTTATTAAGTTTTAATATCGACGCAAGATAAGAAAAAGTATGTCCGGTTGTTAATGCTTCCTGCTTATAAAATGTTTATTTTTTTAACGTATACATTAAATAATTAGTTACATTAAAACCCTGTTCTTTTAGAGCAATCAGGAATTTTGTATTTTATTTATTTTGAAAAAAAAATTGAGGTTATTATAAAATATTTTATGAAAGGATAATACATTTAAATAAAAAACCTGACTTTGTATTTCATAAAAGGATGACAAAGAAATTTTTAATATCTAATTTATCTGGACTTCATAGAGATGCAGAAAATGCAAAATCATCAACAAAGAAGTTTTTTAAGGAGATAAACAAAAAGTTGCCAGCAGGCTTTGACACGTTGGTTCATAATTTGCATGATGAAATTTTTTCTAAAATAGATTGTCTTTCTTGCGGAAATTGTTGCAAAACTTTAGGTCCAAGAATTATTAACCAGGATATAGACAGACTTTCAAAGCATCTTAAAATCAAACAAAATATTTTTATTGAAAAATATCTAAAAATTGATGAAGATAATGATTATGTTTTCAAATCAATGCCCTGTCCGTTTATTGATAATGAAAATTATTGTATGGTTTATTCCGAAAGGCCTAAAGCATGCCGGGAATATCCGCACACAAACCGGCGAAAATTTCATCAGTTACTGGATATCACTTTGAAAAATACTTTTACGTGTCCGGCAGTATTTGAGATTGTTGAAGAGTTAAAAAGAAAAATTAAATAAACTAATCATTTTAATTTTGAATCCTTTGCAACTGCAACTTTCAGACCTTGTTGATGTGCCTTTATAATAATTTTTTTCTTCATGTAACAAGGTTCTCCATCATAATGAAATATGCCCTTTTTCTTTCGTCTAATCCTGATTTTATCTGTTCTTAAAAACTCTACAGACTGGCAATTGTTGATTTTCCTACGCATCAATTTCATACCAATCTCAAAAACTTTATACGATGGAAAAGGCTTAATAATACAAACATCCAACAATCCATCCTGAATATCGGCATTTGGAGCAATATAGGCGTTATTTCCATATTGCGATGCATTTGCAAAAGTTACCAGGAATGCCTGTTTTTTGAATTTATTAGTTTTAGTCTTGAACTTATATTTTTTCGCTTTGTATTTAATGAATTCTGAAATAACGCTTTTTAAATAAGTAAAAAATCCACGGGTTTTACTTTGTGCGAACTGGTGGCCTATTTGAGCATCAAATCCTACTCCGCAGGTGCAAAAAAAGATTATATCGTTTGCTGTTCCATAATCAATATTCACTATTTTATGATTATTTATTAATTTAATTGCCTCTTCAATTTTTAGCGGAATCTCGAGATGCCTGGCTAATCCATTGCCAGAACCACAGGGTATTATACCCAATGCACTGTTTGTATGAACCAATGCACTGGCAACTTCATTAATTGTTCCATCGCCTCCTACAGCTACAATTAAAGGAAAACCTTCATTGACCATTTGTTTTGCTAAATCAGTAGCATTACCGGCACAGGTAGTAAATTTTATTACCGGCTCAAATGAATCAGTATTTATTTTTTTATTTATTAGTTCAGGTATGTTTTTTTTGGTTTTGGTTCCTGAAATGGGATTAATAATAAAACCAATCTTTAAAGTATCGTTCATTTTCCTTAATATTATAGGGTGCGTAAAGTTAATAGACATTTTTATTTTAAATAATTGATTAATTGAAAAAGTTTAGAAACAATGGTTTATCTTTTTTATCAAACAAAAGTTCGTAAAACATCTTATTTTTTCAATTACAATAATTTGTAATACGTTGTAATACATAGAAATATAGAAATATAGTATTTCAATTTATTTCTATGTATTTCAACTTGTTATTTTTAAGTAACAACTATTAATCTATAACCTAAAGACTAAATGACCCGATAACTTACAATTACTTTATAAATATTTAATTGTTCTTCAAGGGATAAACATTAATTTTGTGATTATGATAAAGGTTCACTATAAGACCATAGTAATTTCGGACGTGCATCTTGGTACATCAGATTCCAAAGTAAAAGAGCTCGTGCGATATCTTAAGAAACGCTCTTGTGAAAAACTTATTCTTAATGGTGACATTATTGATGGATGGCAACTGCGGAAATCAGGAAAATGGAAAAAGAAAGATACAAGGTTTTTCAGAGTTGTTTTAAAAATGATTGAAAAACAAGATACTGAAGTAATTTATACAAGGGGCAACCACGATGATTTTCTTGAAAATGTTGTACCGTTCAATATCGGAAAACTTTCTCTTGTTAAAGATTATGTTCTTGTAAGCGGGGAAAAAAGATTTTGGGTAGTTCATGGTGATATTTTTGATTCTATCACGACAAATTTTAGATGGATTGCTATGCTGGGTGACATTGGATATACTTTTTTGCTTTGGTTAAATAAAATTTACAACTATTGGCGCATGAAAAGAGGCAAACCCTATTTTTCTCTTTCAAAAGAAATAAAAGCCAGAGTGAAATCTGCTGTTTCGTATATTTCTGATTTCGAGCAACAGCTTGTGAAATTGGCCCGGTCCAGACAATATGATGGAATAATATGTGGCCACATTCACCAACCTGCAATTGAAAACTATGATGGAATTTTGTACCTTAATTCAGGGGATTGGGTAGAATCGTTAAGTGCCCTGGTGGAAGATGATGAAGGAAACTGGAAAATTGAGATGTACGATGATTTAATTGAAGAAGCAGATATTATAAAAAAACCGGATTTGTAATTATAATTTGAAAAAAATGAAATTTTTATTTATTGTACAGGGAGAAGGTCGCGGACACATGACGCAGGCCATTTCACTTAGTGAGATGTTAAGATCCGAAGGACATGAAATAGTTCATGTACTGGTTGGGAAAAGTAAAAGAAGGGAAATACCAGAGTTCTTTTTTAAAAAAATAAAGGCTGAGGTAACATCAATTGAAAGTCCAAATTTCGTTGTTGATACACAAAATAAGAAAATTCAAATGGGCCGGTCGATGTTTAAAAATATGTTTTTGCTGGGGACATTCATAAAGAGCTTGAAACAGCTCAACAAAATAGTAAAAGCGACCCAGCCAGATATCATCATTAATTTTTATGAACTGCTTGGAGGATTATATTATATTTTTTACAGACCAAAAAGTAAACTCTTTTGTGTAGGACATCAGTTTTTATTATTACATCCGGAATTTAAATTTCCAAAGGGTCACAAAATGGATCACTGGTTAATGAATATTTATACCTCGATTATTGCTTTACATGCCAGAAAACTACTGGCTCTTTCATTCAGGCCAATGTCAAATGTGCCCGAAAAAAAACTTTATGTGGTGCCTCCATTGTTACGACCGGAAGTTACCAGACTCATTCCGGAAAAGCAAAACTTCATTCTCGGATATATATTAAATAGTGGTTATGCAGAAGATGTCAAAAAGTGGCACGAATCAAATCCTGATATCGAACTGCATTTTTTCTGGGATAAAACAGATGTGCCTGAGGAACTTTTTATTACCGACAAATTGGTATTGCATAAATTAAACGACACTAAATTTTTAGATTTGATGAGCAAATGTGCCGGTTTTTCAAGTACAGCAGGCTTTGAATCGATTTGTGAAGCTATGTACCTGGGCAAACCTATTATGATGGTTCCTACTTACGGGCATTTCGAGCAGGCATGCAATGCATTGGATGCTACTATTGCAGGCGCAGGATTTAAAAGTGACACATTTAACCTGACGGCTTTGCAGGATTATATTCCAAAACATAAAGATGTCTCGATCGCATTCCGAAAATGGGCAGATTCATCCAAATCGCAGTTCCTGAATTTATTAACAACATAACAACTTTCTTTTTATCAGGACACACTATAATAGCTAATTAGTCGTTTAACTGATAATAATTTATGACTCATTTTTGAAAAATGTAAGATAATGCACTTTAGGAAAATTAGTAAATTAACATTTTTACTTATTGTTTTTCAAATAACTTGTTTAAAAAGCTTTAGCCAGGTTGGTGGAACAGGCACTTATGATTTTCTGGACCTGACTAATTCTGCAAGAGTAGCTGCTTTAGGCGGGAAAAATATTACACTTAATGACAGTGATCTCAATATGCCTTTTCATAATCCTGCATTGCTTACACCTCAGATGGATCAAAATATAGTGCTGAATTATGTATCGTATTTTGCAAATATTAATTATGGTTATGCTTCTTATGCATTTGACAAAAACAAAATTGGCACATTTGCTATTGGTATTCATTATATAAATTATGGTGATTTTGATGCTGCAGATCCTGCAGGTGTTATTACCGGTAAATTTTATGCTGCAGAATATGCACTGAATCTTATTTTTTCCCGTCCCATCAATTCACATTTTCGCTGGGGTGTAAATCTTAAACCAATATACAGCAGCCTGGAGAGTTACAATTCGCTTGGTTTAGCTATGGATGTAGGTATTACATATACTACCGAAGACAAACTGACAACTGTAGCATTCGTTGGGCGCAATATTGGAATGCAACTATCCTCATACACCGGAAAATATACCGAGCCCTTACCTTTTGAATTATTATTGGGTATTACACGCAAACTTGAATATGCACCATTCCGATTTTCAATTACTGCCCATAACCTGCAACAATATCAGTTACGCTATGATTTACCTATTACAGATTCCAGCAGTTTTGATAACACTGCAAATCAGTCAACCAAATTTGGAAATTTTACTGATAATTTTTTCAGACATATTATTGCAGGGTTGGAATTCATTCCTACAAAAAGCTTTATCATTTCGTTCGGATATAATTATCAAAGACGTAAGGAGCTGGCCCTGCAAGATAATCCTGGTTCAGTTGGATTATCTTTCGGGCTTGGACTAAGGTTAAGAAAATTTGGTTTTAATTATGGGTATGCCAAATATCATGCTGCCGGCGGTTCAAATCATTTTTCATTTATATTAAATCTTGCCCAACTTTACCACAAATAAAAATTTACAATGCCTGAATCAAAAAAGTTAATCATAGCAATTGATGGGTATTCGTCTTGTGGCAAAAGTACATTTGCTAAATTAATAGCTCAGGAACTGGGATATATTTATATTGATACTGGTTCAATGTACAGGGCTGTAACATTATTTGCGCTTCGAAATAAATTTATATCTGATGCTGAATTTAATAGTGAGGGGCTCATTGAGTTACTTGCAGAAGTGAACATCCGGTTTGTAAAAAATGTTAGTACCAGGAAAAACGATACTTTTCTCAATAATGAAAATGTTGAACATGAAATCCGTGGTATGGAAATTTCAAAATACGTGAGCCAGGTAAGTCAGCTAAAATCTGTAAGAAACAAGATGGTCAATTTGCAGCGTAATATGTCTGAAGAAAAAGGTGTAGTGATGGATGGGCGTGATATTGGTACAGTTGTTTTTCCTAATGCCGATATCAAAATTTTTATGACTGCTGATCCTGATGTTCGGGCACGTCGCCGATATGACGAATTGCTTGCGAAGGGTGAAAAGGTAACATTGGAAGAAATAAGAGAAAACCTCCTGAACCGTGATAAGCAAGATACATCCCGAAAAGAAAGTCCTCTTAAACAAGCTGCGGATGCTTATGTATTGGACAATAGTAATATGACCATCGAAGAACAGATGGATTGGTTTATGAAGCTATTAAAAGTAAAAATGAATAATACAGGAGAAGATTCTAGATACTAGATACTAGATACTTGATACTGGATGCATCTAGCTTCCAGTATCAAATTTCCAGCATCTGAATTTAATCATGCAAAATGACAATAGACATAGACAATAATTCAGGATTTTGTTTTGGCGTAGTTAATGCCATTTGCAAAGCTGAAGAAGAGCTTGGAACTTTTCATGAATTATATTGCCTTGGAGATATCGTTCACAATAATGCCGAAGTAGAAAGATTAAAACAAAAAGGGCTCAAAATTATTACCTACGACCAATTTACAAAATTAAATAATTGTAAAGTACTTATCAGGGCACATGGCGAACCTCCAGAAACCTATGAAATTGCCAGGCAAAATAATATTGAACTTATTGATGCATCTTGCAGTGTAGTGCTAAAACTGCAGAAGCGAATTCGTAAAAGTTATCTCGAACAGGTCAATGGTGGACAAATAATAATTTTTGGAAAAGAGGGCCATGCTGAAGTAAACGGATTGGTTGGACAAACGGAAGGGAAAGCCATTGTTCTTAGCCAATTGGCTGATCTGAACAAAATAGATTTTACAAAACCAATAAGTATATTCTCACAAACTACGATGAGCATTGAAGAATTCAATTTAATTAATGATGAGATCAGGAAACGTATGGTATCTGAGATGAAGAAAATAGATGTTCCGTTATCTGTAAATGATACTATTTGCAGACAAGTTTCCAACAGGGCTCCAATGTTAAGGCAGTTTGTCAAGCTATATGATGTGATAATATTTGTAAGTGGAAAAGAAAGTTCAAATGGGAAATATTTATTTGATGTTTGTAAAAGTGTAAACCCAAATACTTATTTTGTTACCGGCCCGACTGAAATTGATCGTGCATGGCTAAACGGGGTTGAGAATGTAGGAATATGTGGGGCCACTTCTACACCAAGGTGGCTGATGGAGGAAGTATCAAATTATTTAAAGTCATAATAAAGTAACCCTTCAAATTTCCGCATTTAAATTCAGTATTGTAAATTTGCAGCCTGAAAATAAAATTTAGTTAATGGGAAAAGTTTCAAAAATTGGCATTTTAACTTCCGGAGGAGATTCTCCCGGAATGAATGCAGCTATTCGTGCGGTCACTCGTGCAGGCATCAACAATGGGCTCGAAGTATTTGGTATCATGAGGGGCTACGAAGGTATGATTGACGGGGAAATCAAACAACTTATGAAAAGGGATGTCAGCGGCATCTTGCAAAAAGGTGGAACAGTTTTGAAAACGGCTCGCAGCAAACGTTTTTTCGAACCCGCATTTCGTCGTCAGGCACATGAAAATCTTATTAAGAATGGAATTAATGCTTTGGTAGTCATTGGTGGTGACGGCTCATTTAAAGGTGCAACCATATTCTCCCAGGAGTTTGATATTCCCGTGGTAGGGATTCCAGGAACTATTGATAATGATATGTATGGAACAAATTATACTATAGGGTTTGATACCTGTTTGAATACGGTTATGGAAGCCGTTGATAAAATACGTGACACTGCCAGTTCGCATGATAGAATTTTCTTCGTCGAAGTTATGGGCCGTGAAGCTGGTTTTGTTGCTTTACAGAGTGGAATAGCAGGAGGTGTCGAAGCCATATTAATTCCGGAAGTTAAGGGACAAATTGATAGCCTTGTCAATTTACTGGCAAAACCTGAAAGACAAAATAAATCGAGCATCATACTGGTAGCTGAAGGACATACTGAAGGCAGTACTTTTGAAATTGCGGAAAAGGTAAGGCAAACATTTCCAAACCTGGATATTAGAGTTACAATACTCGGGCACATTCAACGCGGAGGATCTCCTACGGCTTATGATCGAATTTCTGCCAGCCGGATGGGTGTTGCAGCCGTTGAAGCGCTGATAGATGATCAAAAAAGTATAATGATAGGACTTGTGAATGGTGCAATGGCGCATGTTCCATTAAGCAAAACCGTCAAACTGCATAAAGAAGTTCCTCAATCTCTTTTGGATGTAGCGAAGATTTTGGTTTAAAAAATGTTCGCTTATATTCTTAACAGATTAAGGATAATTTTTTTTTGGTGATATTTGGTGTTTTAGTGTTTTTGTGGCTTTTATTATTATGCCACCAATGCACCAAAACACCAATTTACACTGAAAAAACTAATTATTCAATGCAGAATTAATTTTTGATAATTTCTAAATAAATTGGTAAATATTACTTTATAGTTTCTATAAAACTTCCAATCTTAGAATACTTCTCGTATAATGCTTTGTACACAACGCTATTTTTTTGATTTGGATAATAAGTTTTTTCGAATCCATTACCCATTTTACTTTGTGCTATTCCTACATTCTCATAAATACCTGCTGCAACTGCAGCTGCCATTGCCGATCCCAGTGCACAAGCCTGTTCTGATTTAGCTACTTTTATAGGCATATTTAGAACATCTGAAACAACCTGCATTACAAAAGGCGATTTTTTGGCTACTCCACCCAACGCTATTACACCTTCAATTTTAACACCTTCTTCGATAAACCTGTCCACTATTTTTTTAGCACCAAATGCTGTAGCTTCCACAAGAGCCCGAAAAACTTTCGGTGCATCAGAACCCAGGCTCAAGCCAGTTATTGCACCCTTTAAAAGCTGGTTTGCATCTGGAGTCCTCCGACCGTTCATCCAATCAAGGGCTACAATTCCGCTTTCTCCAGGAACTAACTTTTCTGCTTCAGCTGAAAGCAATGGAATTAAATTTTCGGTTATTTCAGTTATTAGTTTCTCTTTCGTAGCTGAATTAATATTCATCGAACTGGCAAGAATATTTTCTACCGGCCATAAAAGCATTTTTCTAAACCAGGCATAAATATCACCAAACGCTGACTGACCAGCTTCCATACCCAGCATACCTGGAATTATTGAGCCATCAACCTGTCCGCAAATGCCATGAATTAATTTATTGCCAATTTCTTTTATGGGAGCAACAAGCATATCGCAGGTTGAAGTACCCATGACTTTACTTAAATAATATGGAATAATTTCGCCACCCAAAGCACCCAAATGGGCATCAAATGAACCGGCTCCAATAGCAACCGATTTATTTAAGCCCAGACGTTTTGCCCATTCCGCAGATAAATTTCCAACTTTTACATCACAAGTATAAGTTTGATCAAATAGTTTACTTCTTATGCCTTTTAATAAAAGATCAATTTTTACCAGGAATTCTTCTGAAGGTAACCCGCCAAATTCCTCATGCCACATAGCTTTATGACCTGCAGCACAACGGCTTCTTTTAATCTCGGAAGGTTTTGTATTTCCGGTCAATATAGCCGGAATCCAATCACAATGCTCAACCCATGAATAAGCGTTATCGCGGACATTAGAATCTTCGCGTAAAACATGAAGTATTTTTGCCCAAAACCATTCTGATGAATAAATTCCACCAACATATTTTGTAAAATCAATTCCTCCCCAGGTTCTGGCAACATTATTTATTTCGTCAGCTTCTTTTACCGCTGTATGATCTTTCCAAAGTACAAACATTGCATTCGGATTTTCTTCAAACCCTTTTTTTAATGCTAAAGGTATGCCTGATTTATCAACTGCAATTGGAGTAGAACCGGTTGTGTCGACAGAAATGCCGGCAATATTATTTACAACATCTGCAGGTAAAGTGGATAATGCTTTTTTGATGGAAGTTTCTAATCCTTCTATATAATCCTGTGGATGTTGCCTGAACTGGTTTTTTGCCGGATCGCAATATTTTCCTAGCTTCCATCGCGGATATTCAAAAACTGCACTGGCCAGAATATTTCCATTTTCAGTATCAACAACTACAGAACGAACCGAATCGGTTCCATAATCAACGCCAATTGTAAATTTTTTCATCTGGTTCTATATAAATAGTTAAATTGAAAAAGTTTCATCAATAAAGTTTTTAAATTGCATTAAATATAAATAATTTTTGCAATAGGTTATGATATAATTAACAGACATAATTATGCTTGAAAAATTAAAAAAGTCAGTATGCAATGCAAACCTTGAGTTGGTAAATCAAGGTTTGGTTATCTTAAACTGGGGCAATGCAAGTGGAATAGACAGGAAAAAAGGATTGATAGTAATTAAACCCAGCGGAGCAGATTATAATTCGCTTAAGCCATCGGACATGGTTGTTGTAGATTTGAAAGGAAAAATTATTGAAGGTAAACTAAGGCCTTCTTCAGACACACCAACACACCTGGAATTATATAATCATTTCAAAGATATCGGAGGAGTTGTACATACACATTCTGAATGGGCTGTATCATGGGCACAGGCTGGTTTGAATATTCCTGCTCTGGGAACGACCCACGCGGATCATTTTTACGGGGACATTCCCTGTACCAGAAAACTTACAAAAAAGGAAATAGAAAGCAATTATGAAGTCGAAACAGGAAAAGTTATAGTTGAAACTTTTAGAAAAATTAGTCCGATTGATATGCCCGGTGTATTGGTCAATTGCCATGGACCTTTTGCATGGGGAAGTTCGCCGGAAGATGCAGTTAAAAATGCCGTTATATTAGAAGAGGTTGCAAAAATGGCTTTCAGGACATTAAAGCTTAAAGATGTTTCAACGATTGATCAATGGCTTCTTGATAAGCATTTCCTGAGGAAACATGGGAAAAAAGCTTATTATGGCCAGAAAAAAGTTCGATAATTTCGTTATCAGGTAATCCAGCTTTATTTGGAAGATTAATTAACTTGATACCGGATTGGTTACTGAATTTACTTCCTTTCTATAATTAATTGTTATGATTGTCCGCATTAATAACAATGGATATTCTTAAATTCTGTGCAGTCATGCTGAGCGTAGTCGAAGCATTTTTTTAACGGATATCCCTCGACTCCGCTCGGGATGACACTTTTGAAATCATTGTAGTTATATTGACGGACACTCATATTAATTATTTTGTGTTCTATTGAAAATCAATCTCCAATTTTTGATATTTTCTACTTACATATTCAGAAGCTTTAATACAAGCATATTTCAACTCAATACCATCTCCCAAAAAACAGCTCAATGCGCTTGAAAAAGCACAACCTGTGCCATGGGAATATTTTAAATTCAGTCTTTCTTTTTCAAGAAAAGCAATATCACCTTTAGTTACCAAAGCTTCCTTTATCAAATTACTTTCAAAATGTCCACCTTTAATATAGACGTTGCAATTAAACCGTTTATTTAATTCTTTTGAAGCTTCTAACCCTTCTTCAAGATTTAAAATTTCTTTTTCTGCAAGCAATGATAATTCAATTCTGTTTGGGGTAACAATATTTACATAGGGTAATAATTTTTCACAGAATAATTTGACGGATTTTGATTGAAGAAATTCTTTTCCATTCGAAGGAGAAAATACAGGATCCAGTACGATATTTTTCAGCTTATATTTTTGTAAAATGTCAGAAATTGCAATTATGTTTTTTTCGCTGCAGATTGCACCAATTTTGATACAATTAATCTGAAACGATAAGATATTCATCTCAATTTGTCCTGATAATATTTCCGGAGAAACAGGATAAACGCTATCCAGTTTTTCGAAATTTTGAGTTGTAATGCCTGTAATTGCTGATAATCCCCAATACCCAAGCTCTTCAGCAACTTTTAAATCCTGCTGGATACCTGCGCCACCGCTATTGTCCGAAGCGGCTATGGTAAGAAAATATTTCATTGAAGGAGTTTTACAATTCCCGGTCGGTTTTAACCGCGCACAAGTGACCACACATGCTGCAATACTCATCATTGGCACTTTCAGAATGTTGCTTTCTGAAACGAGCCAGTTCAGGATTAATCGCGTATTTGAACATTCCCTCCCAGTCTAATTCCCTTCTTGCTTTCGACATCGTATAATCCATTTCCCTGGCTCCTTTAACATTTTTCACAATGTCACCGCTATGAGCAGCAATTCTACTGGCAATCACTCCTTCTCTGACATCATCCGTTGTGGGCAAACACAAATGTTCTGCAGGTGTAACATAACAAAGAAAATCAACACCATAGGATGCAGCAATTGCACCACCTATTGCTCCAACGATATGATCATACCCCGGGGCAATGTCTGTGGTAAGTGGTCCCAGTACATAAAAAGGGGCATTGTTACAAACTTTTTTCATTAACTTGACATTCATTTCAATTTGATCGAGTGGCATATGACCCGGTCCTTCAACAATTACCTGCACACCTCTTTTTTGGCAACGTTCAACAAGTTCGCCTAATACCAATAGTTCAGCAATCTGTCCCCTGTCACTTGCATCATTTCCCGCCCCTGGTCGCAACCCGTCGCCAAGGCTTATGGTGACATCATGTTTTTCACAAATGTCAAGTACGCGGTCAAATTGAACATATAATGGATTTTCAGCTTTATTTTCTTTCATCCATCTTTTCAATAGAGAACCTCCGCGACTCACAATACCTGTTATTCGTTCATCGTTCTGCAGAAATGACAAAGAAGTTTGAGTTACACCACAATGAAGTGTCATGAAATCTACTCCCATTTTTGCCTGGTCTTCAATTTCCGCAAAAAAGTTTTCAGGATTCATATCCTTGACTTCTTTATTTTCTTTCATCAATTCCGACATCACTGCATAAATGGGAACAGTGCCAATCATAACTGGCGAATGGTAAATAATAGATTTTAGTATTTGTTTTAAATCGCCGCCGGTAGACAAATCCATCACTGCATCGGTTCCGAATTTAACGGCAACTTCCAGCTTTTCCAATTCTTCTTCCGGATTACAGTGTTTTGCTGAAGTACCAATATTGGCATTTATTTTCGTTTTCAATCCATATCCAATGCCTCTTGCTTTAAAATTATGATGGATGTTTTTAGGAATAACTATTCTACCGGTTGCAACTTCATCTCGTATCAATTGGGGATCAAGATTTTCAAAGCGTGCAACTTCCTGCATTTCATTAGTGATAATGCCTTTTTGAGCTTGTTGTAATTGTGTCATTGTTTTACAATTGGTTAAACTTATGATATTAAATAGAGGTTGAATATCATCTTTAACAGCTTGTACTCATTTCCCTTCGCCAGAATTACCTGTATCAGGTTCAATGGGTTTAATCTCAGCCTGTCTATTTGAGGCACCCCTATTTAAGATATGGGTAAATTTAAGAATATTTCAAATGTGTTAGTATCAAAAGTGTCATAAATTAGATTTTATCTTTTTTATTTAAATAATTTTAACCTTCTTCTAATTTGAAGAATAAAATCTGTGTAATCATAAGCTTGACTTTACAATAGATTTACTAATGAGAAAAATGGTGATAAAGACAATATTGATGGATAAGAATTTTTTGCGCAGACTAAAATCAATATTACAACATATGAGAAGACGCAGTATAATTGCTTACGCACTTCTGCTGATTTTATTTATTTTTTATTGGTTTTCATTACCAAAGAAGTTGTTTAATGATTCTTGCTCTACTGTAATTTATGCTTCTGATAATAATTTGCTGGGAGCAATGATAGCCAATGACGGTCAATGGCGCTTTCCTGAAATTGAAAAAGTACCACCCAAATTTGAAAAATGTATCTGCCAGTTTGAAGACAGGCATTTCTATGGTCATCCCGGATTCAATCCTGTTTCTCTGGTAAGAGCCATGATCGTTAATATTAAAAGAGGAAAAATTGTACAGGGTGGGAGCACGATTACCATGCAGACAATCAGGCTTAGCCGGAAAAATAAGAACAGAACTTTTTATGAAAAAATAGTAGAAATAATACTTTCGACAAGAGCAGAAATCAGATACAGTAAAAATGAAATTCTTAAATTATTTGCATCCAATGCTCCATTTGGAAGCAACGTGGTTGGTATTGATGCTGCCGCCTGGAGGTATTTTGGAAGAAATGCCAATCAGCTTTCATGGGCCGAAACAGCTACATTGGCTGTGTTACCAAATGCTCCTTCATTAATTTTTCCCGGGAAAAATCGCGAATTGCTTTTAGTTAAAAGAAACTTGTTGCTGGAAAGGTTATATAAATCAGGCACAATAGATAAAAGTACCTTGCAACTTTCAAAGCTCGAAGAATTGCCATCCAAACCTTTTCCATTACCACAACTGGCTCCGCATTTATTGACCAGGGTGTACAATTCATCTGAACGAAATAAGCTTATCAAAACTACCATTGATATTGATTTGCAACAAAAAGTCAATGAAATAATAGAGAGTCATGTTCAAAAATTAAAATCCAATGAAATTTTCAATGCCGCAGCTTTAGTTGCTGATGTTGAAACAGGTAATATACTGGCTTATGTTGGTAATTCAGCCAGCATAAACAAGGAAGATCACCAGAATGATGTAGATATTATTATTTCACCCCGAAGTACAGGAAGTATTTTGAAACCTATCTTATATGCAGCCTTACTAGACGCAGGTGAGATATTACCTTATACTCTTGTTCCAGATATTCCTGTAATGTTGTCTGGTTATTCTCCAAAAAATTACAGTAAAACTTATGAAGGAGCTGTTCATGCGAATAAAGCGCTTTCAAGGTCTCTTAATATTCCGGCAGTATATATGCTCAAGGATTATGGTGTGGATCGGTTCTATGGCTTATTAAAAAGACTTGGTTTGACCACATTGGATTATCCTGCTGACAGGTATGGACTTTCATTGATTTTGGGTGGCGCAGAAGGAAAGCTTTGGGATATAGCCGGAGTATATGCCGGTTTTGCAAGAACTGTAAATCATTTCAGTCAGAATTCAGGTTTGTACAACCTTAGCGACATAAAACCCCTGAATTATATTAGCTCAAATGATACTATTTACGAGAGTGAAAATAGAAATTTGAAACCTAGCAAAAAATTAAAAAAGAACAGACCAATATTACTAAGAAAAGGAATTATAGATGCTGCACCAATTTGGCTTACATTTAAGGCTCTTTTAGAAGTAAACAGACCGGAGGATGAAGCCGGATGGGAATGGTTTCTCACCTCAAAGAAAGTGGCCTGGAAAACGGGAACAAGTTATGGTTTTCGAGATGGATGGGCAATTGGAATAACCTCAAAATATGTAGTTGCCGTATGGACAGGCAATGCAGACGGTGAAGGTCGTCCTGGATTAACAGGCGTTGATTGTGCCGCACCTATCATGTTTGATATTTTTGAAAAATTGCCAAATGCTCCCTGGTTTAACCAACCTTATGATGAAATGCAACGGATACCTGTATGCTCTATGAGCGGACATCGCTCTACAAGTCTTTGTACTTCCGTGGATACAATTTGGGTCCAGGAATCGGGCTTAAAAACAACTCCCTGCCCATATCATAAACTCATACATTTGGATAAGACAGGCAAATTTCGTGTAACAAGTGAATGTGAAAGTACATCACAAATGCTTCATGTTCCCTGGTTTATTCTACCCCCGGTAGAGGAATGGTATTATAAAACAAAAAATCCTTTTTATAAAACCCTACCTTCTTTTAAACCAGGTTGTTTAAATTCACAAGATACCAAACAGATGGATTTTATTTATCCAAAAGAGAATGCGAAAGTATTTATACCAATAGATATTAATAATCAAAAAAGCAGGGTAATTTTCGAAATAGCACATCGAAAGCCTGGAATTATAGTATATTGGCATCTTGATGGAATTTATATTGGAAGCACGAAAGATATTCATCAGTTAGCATTGGATCCGCCTAAAGGGAAGCATATACTTGAGCTGGTAGATGAAAATGGGAATGTAATTACCCGAAAATTTGAAGTGGAATAAATTTTTATTTTTATTAAAAATTTAATGCAACGGTTTATTACAATAAAAACAGATAAGCAGAACGCATTATATGATATTACTGATAAAGTTAAGCAAATTGTCAAAGAGAGCGATGTTGAAAATGGTTTGGTAAATGTTTACGCGCAGGGGGCAACTTGTGCCATAATGATATTAAATCAGTAATCAGAAATCAATAATCAGAAATCAATAATCAGAAATCAATAATCAGAAATCAATAATCAGAAATCAATAATCAGAAATCAATAATCAGAAATCATATATTTATCATATTCAGTTTATACTGAAAATAAAAAAGGCAGTCAATTCAACTGCCTTTTTCTGAAATATGATCAAATATTTTACATCATGCCACCCATACCCGGATTAGGCATTGGCATCTCTTTCTTATCTTCAGGTTTTTCTGCTAACAGACAGTCTGTGGTTAATATCATACCAGCAATAGATGCAGCATTTTCAAGTGCTACACGTGCAACTTTGGTAGGATCAATTACACCACTTGCCAATAGGTTCTCATATTTATCAGTACGGGCATTGAAACCAAAATCATCTTTACCTTCTTTAACCTTTTGGGCAACAACTGACCCATCCTGACCCGCATTTTGGGCAATTATTCTTAATGGTTCTTCGAGTGCACGTTTAATGATATTTACACCGGTTGCTTCATCTTCGTTATCTGTCTTTAATTTTTCGAGTGCTGAAATTGCCCTGATAAATGCTACTCCTCCGCCTGGAATTATACCTTCTTCAACGGCAGCACGGGTTGCATTTACTGCATCATTTACTCTGTCCTTCTTTTCTTTCATTTCTACTTCAGTAGCGGCGCCAATGTAAAGCACAGCAACACCACCGGCTAATTTTGCCAAACGTTCCTGTAGTTTTTCACGATCATAATCGGAAGTTGTGTTTTCAATTTGTTTTTTAATTTGAGCAACACGGTTGGCGATTTCTTTCTTCTCTCCGGATCCGTTTACTATCGTAGTATTATCTTTATCAATACTAATTTTTTCAGCTTTACCTAAATCTTCAATCTTGGTTGATTCCAGCTTCATTCCTTTTTCTTCTGAAATAACAACACCACCTGTCAAAACGGCAATATCTTCTAACATTTCTTTTCTTCTGTCACCAAAACCGGGAGCTTTAACTGCAGCAACCCTTAAAGAACCGCGCAATTTATTTACTACCAAAGTAGCCAGAGCTTCACCATCAATGTCTTCAGAAATTAGTAATAATGGTCTACCAGTTTGAACTGTACTTTCTAAAACCGGTAACAAATCTTTCATTGTCGAAATTTTCTTATCATAAATCAGAATATATGGATTTTCAAGAACAGCTTCCATTTTTTCTGTATCAGTAACGAAATATGGAGAAATGTATCCGCGGTCAAACTGCATACCTTCTACTACTTTAACTTCAGTATCCGTACCTTTTGCTTCTTCTACAGTAATAACACCTTCTTTTTTAACCTTATCCATTGCTTCGGCTATGAGCTTTCCTATTGAGCTATCGTTGTTTGCAGAAACAGTTGCTACTTGTTCAATTTTTTTGTTGTCGTCGCCGATTGATTTGCTTTGTTTTTTTAGATTTTCAACAACAGCAATAACAGCTTTATCAATTCCTCGTTTTAAATCCATAGGATTTGCACCTGCAGTTACATTTTTTAAACCAACAGATACAATTGATTGTGCAAGCACGGTAGCAGTTGTAGTTCCATCACCGGCATCATCATTGGTTTTGGAAGCAACCTCCTTAACTAATTGTGCTCCAAGGTTTTCAGTATGACTGGCGAGGTCGATTTCTTTTGCAACAGTTACACCGTCTTTTGTAACTTGAGGATGACCAAATTTTTTGTCAATTACAACGTTTCGTCCCTTTGGTCCCAAGGTAACTTTAACTGCATTAGCGAGAGCATCAACGCCTTTGCGCAGGGCTTCGCGTGCTTCAAATTCGAATATAATTTCTTTTGCCATAATTATGTTAATTTTTAATTTTCTATTTATAATTTTAATTAAATAAAGGAATTACCTATTGTTTTATTCTCGTTAATTTTGAAAATAAAAAATAGAAAATCAAGAATTAAACCACTGCTAAAATATCGTCCTGACGCATCATAAGATAGTCTGTTCCATCAATAGTGATTTCAGTTCCGGCGTATTTGCCATATAGTACTTCGTCTCCGGCTTTTAATTCCATGGTTTCATCTTTTTTCCCTTTTCCAACAGCAATTACTTTACCTCTTTGCGGTTTTTCTTTAGCTGTATCGGGGATAATAATACCACTGGCAGTTTTCTGCTCGGCAGCCAAAGGTTCTACCAGAACCCTGTCTGCGATAGGTTTAATTTTTACTTGTGACATAAACATTAATTATTTGGTTAAACATTTTTCAGAATTGATAATAGAATTTATGCTAACGCATTCAACATAAATTATGCCACATAGGTTTTATGCAAATTGTTAAACCTTTTGTATGACAAAATTTCATCGCATCCATTATGTGAATAATTTATTTTTCAGGAATGAATTATATTTTATTTGGTAATTATGTCAGTTGCCTTCTTTTATAAGAGATTAGATTGAAAAGCTGAAGTCGAACCTGAACAAAAAAAGATGTCAGTGAATATGACATACTGACAACAGTAATGCTTAAAAAGCATAATTAAACTTACTTTTTGTTTTTCTCCGTTGCAGGAAATTTAAGAATCTTTGTATTATTATCTTTAGGAATTGCAGTAGGTACCCTGGGAGTAGCATTGGTATTGATGGCATGCTGAATATCTTCACGATCCTGAAAGACTGATTTTTGAGTACCCTCTTGTTGATCAGTATGAATTAGATTTGTAATTATACAAAGCAATATTAAGGCACCAGCGAGTGTCCATGTTGCCTTTTCAAGAAAATCGGCGGTCTTACGAACTCCCATGATTTGGCTTCCGGTAAAACCAGCTGCCAATCCTCCACCTTTTGAATTTTGTACCAACACAACCAGAATTAACAGGATGCAAATGATAAACATTAATATATATGGAATAGCCATTGTAATTTGTTATTGATTATAAATATTTTTTAATTTCTTCAATTTGGCTTGCAAAGTAACTACTTTTTTCTGGAAACTTCAAACTTAATTTTTCATATGTGGCAATAGCCTTTGCATAATTGCCCTGCTTAACATATATTTTAGCCAGAGTTTCTGTAATAAAATCGTCCCGTTCTTCTATACTTGAAGTAGAAATATCATGCTGTTCTTTATCAAATTCCATTTTTGGCTTTATCCTGGGATCTTCATTTAAAAATTTTTCTATGAGGGCCTGATCGGAATTCGATAAATGTTCAAATTCAGGACTTGTTTTTTGAACATCGTCATTTTGACTTGATGAAAATTCTTCGTCAGTCTGAAAAACAATTAGTTCTGATGAGTTGGATTCGCTGATGTTTTCAACAATTTCTTCATAATTCTTATTTACATTATCATGTTCCAATGATGCATTTTCAGGTTTAATAATTTCAATAGAATTATCCAATTCGAATGTTACTTCAGGAAGCAATGTCTTTTCCGATATTTCTTGTATGTGGGTTTCATTTGTTGAATTTGAAATAATATCTGAAATAGATTCTTTTAAAGTATCTTTCTCCTCTTTACGAAATGATTCTTTTTCAGCAACCTCTATTTCAACTGATTTTACTTGTGTGTCATCATTCTGGTTCTGAAAATGAACCGGCTTAATATTTTTCTCAATATTAATATAGGTATAAAGTTTTCGACGGTCAGAAATATGAAAAATGGACTTTTTTATTTGCTTGTCATATTCATTTGAACGAGTATTCTTGTAATGTTTTAAGAGCAGAAAATGCAGCGATTGAAAAAATGGATATTTCTCAATTTCCATTTTTAGAATTTCAGCTATTTGATTATTAATTAAATCGGGATTGCTAAAATAATTTATTATTTCATCAGTGTTCATTGCTGCTACCAATTTACAAATGCTTTATTAAAAATATCTTCTGTGAGATCGTCAATAATTAATGGTAAAAGTTTAGGTATCACATCATTTGGACTATTTGAACTGGGATAATCCTGAAACCTTGTGAAGTTGGCATCATAACTTAGTTTTGGGTCAACGGAATTTGTAAATTTAACATGTACAGTTATGGTAAACCTGTTTTTTGCAGCCTGATCATTACTTTGGATTGCAGTAGGCGGAAACTCAAAATTGATTATTTCACTTTCAAAATTAACATCGCCACCTTCTTTAATAATTTTCAAGCTTGTTTGCCTTCTGCATTTATCACGCAAATTATCGGTGAACTGCTGGCATAAAGTTGATTGGCCACTATTTGATCTATCGGTAAAATAAAGGACAGACAATGTTTTAACATCCGGAGAAATGGATGCTCCAGACATAGTGTATTTTACAGAAAAGCATGAGGAAATTAAAAATGCACAAATGACAAATGACAAATGACAAATGAAAGAAAAACGTATTAAATTTGAACGGCGACTGATGACCATAGACAGAAGATAATTGACAATTTGCAATATATTATTTTTATAAACTAAATGAATTTTATTCTGACTAATTATCGAATTATCGAATTGTCGAATTGATGAATTTATTTTATTTTGAATAACCATTGCAAATATCATTCTAAACTATATTCTTTAATTTTTCGGTAGAGGGTTCGTTCAGAGATTCCTAATTCATCAGCAGCGAGTTTTCGTTTTCCATTATGCTTGTCAAGTGATTTTTTTATCAGTTCAATTTCTTTATCGCGAATAGAAAGCGATTCTTCAAGTATTTCTTCAGTATCCTGGATATTACTTTCATTTTGTTTTTTAATATCGAAAGGTTTAACAGGAGTTTGAGTTTGTAAATCCACATTCATATCAGTTCCGTGAAACAAACGATTGAATACACTTTGTCCTTCAGTTCCCATTTCGGTAGGAGAAACACCCGATTGAACAAACCGAAGCACTAACTTTTTTAAATCATTTACATCATTTTTCATATCGAAGAGAATTTTGTACAAAATTTCTCTTTCAGATGAAAACGATGAAGATGACTCATTAGTCTTCAGGATAGCTGGTAATTTTATTTCCTGGTAATCGGGAAGGTATTGCCGCAGGGCCGGAGCATTTATGATCCTGTTTTTCTCAATAATAGAAATTTGCTCGGTTATGTTTTTTAATTGTCTGATGTTGCCAGGCCAATCATACGTTTCAAGCACTTTCACAGCTTCTTCATTAAGGCTGATTGCAGGCATCCGGTAGCGCTCAGCAAAATCCTGGGCAAATTTTTTGAACAAGAGGTAAATATCGTCTATTCGCTCTTTTAATGGGGGAATAAAAATAGGCACTGTATTTAGCCTGTAGAATAAATCTTCTCGAAAATTTCCCTGTTGAATGGCCCGTGTTATATCAATATTTGATGCCGCTATCATTCGAACGTCAGTTTTTTGGACCTTTGAAGAACCAACTCTGATAAATTCTCCGGTTTCTAAGACGCGGAGGAGTCTTACCTGAGTACTTAGAGGCAATTCAGCAACTTCATCCAAAAAAATGGTACCACCATTGGCCACCTCAAAATATCCTTTCCGACTCTCGTGCGCACCTGTAAAGGAACCTTTCTCATGACCAAAAAGTTCAGAATCTATTGTGCCTTCAGGAATTGCGCCACAATTTACAGCAATATACTGCCCGTGTTTTCTGGCACTAAATTGATGGATGATCTGGGGAAATATCTCTTTTCCTGTACCGCTGTTACCAATAATAAGTACAGATAAATCGGTGGGCGCAACCTGCCTGGCTATATCTATTGCCCGGTTTAGGCCTGAATAATTTCCAATAATTCCAAATCTTTGCTTTATACTCTGTACATCCATAGTCTAGTTCTTGTACTTCTTGTTGATTTTAATTTGATATCTAACGAAGTCCTTAAAATTATTATTACAACCAATATTCTGCCAAAATAAACAAAAGCCTGACAAAATTACAATTTATAAACTTTTTTACTAATTTGAATTGATATAATTTTGTTCAAATGTTTATTTTGCCATAAGAACAACATTTTAGGTTCTTTGGTTTGAGCCGGCTTCGAAAATCATAAATTAAAACTGAAATAATTTTAATAGTATGCCATAAAATTTAAGAGACTGTTTTGGAATTTGTGTTTCTTGGTGTTTTAGTGGCTTTGTGGCAAAAAATATAAAAAAATATAGCCAACAGGACACCAAATCACAAAGATTTCACCAAGAAGAATAAAAGAAATGCCTTAAATCAAAAATCCAAAACAGCTTCTAAGCAGTGAATAAAATTTGACTTTTCACAACCATAAATTATAAATCAATGTCGTTGACTTAAGGAATAAAGATAAAAAATGTTCTTTGAAATAGATGAGATTTAGGGTATGTTTATTATATTAGGGGTATAATATAGGCCTATCG
>Ga0265316_10001345_pt1 | contig 26441 bp, 20 predicted proteins | sample 4522metaG_FD_202092 | JGI IMG/M metagenome (GOLD analysis project Ga0265316, IMG submission 202092) | Rhizosphere microbial communities from Carex aquatilis grown in University of Washington, Seatle, WA, United States - 4-5-22 metaG | ecosystem: Host-associated > Plants > Roots > Rhizosphere >... | reverse complement strand
AGATTAATTCATTTCTCATTTTATGATTGTTTAATAAAATAGAAAACCAGAGAACACATTCTCTGGCGTATTCTCTTAAAATGGGCTTACGAGGTTAGCTGCCGGGCTCGGGCTGAGTCACCCTAACCTGATTATTATCAGATATTCGCCCCCAAACAATGCACTAGGTCCCCCGCTTTCTTCCCCCCCTTAGGCAACTTATAGCAAGGAAGAAACTCGGCTATTTGTAGAATTATAAGTCCAATTTCAGTTAAGTCAAGAGAAAAATGACCTTAATTTGAGGTATTCTAAAGAAAGCGCTTATTCTGTTTTAGTGGCGATATTCAGGTTTTTTATATTCAATTCATTAAAGATATCCAAGAGGCCGACTATATCCTTAAACCTTACCATTTTATCGGAATACAAAATTACCTCTAAGCCTGGATTTAGCTGGTGAAGCTTAGCCACCTCTGCCTTAAGCGCCTTTCTTGAGATTAGCTTATTATCAAGGTAAATCATCCCTTCATTGGTCACCGTAACGCTGATCTGCCGGGACTCCTCTATCGGTTTTCCGGTTGCTGAACTAGGCAGGTTAACCCGAATATTTGACTGAAGGATAAGCGGGGTAGTAATCATAAATATGATCAAAAGCACCAATATTACATCCGTAAAAGGAGTAATATTTATCTCAGCAATAAGTTTCTGTTTTCTGCCGGGGGATCTCATTTCTTTATCGCACTGATCAAATCCATAGTCTCGGAAGCAGCCAACTCCATATCCTTAATAAAATCATCAACCTTTTTCATAAAATAATTATACGCGATTACCGCCGGAACCGCCACGCAAAGACCGGCGGCAGTACAAGCCAGGGCTTCGGATATTCCGCTAATCACCACACTTATACCGCCGGAGCCGCTTACGGATATATCATGAAATGCGCGAATTATCCCCAGGACCGTTCCAAACAACCCCACGTAAACTGAAACACTTCCGATTGTGCCGACAACCGAAGTAAGGCGCTCTAGTATGGTAGTTTCTATAATGATCTGGCGCTCCATATTGTTGGATATCTCTTTCTCGCTGCAATCAAAAAAACTTAAACCCGCGTAAACAACCTGGGCAAAAGGGGCATTGGTATCCTTGCAGACCCCCGCTGCCTGGTTGAGCTTGCCCTTTTTAATCTCCTGGCGCATTTTTAGCATGAAATCTTTTCTTTTTATCCTGGATTTACTGCGATAGGAGATAAGCCTTTCTAAAATAATCGCTATTGATAATACCGATGCCGCTAGCAGCAGAATCATGGTAAACCCGCCAACTTTAATTAATTGCCAGATATTCATAATTTGAACCTCCCATTATCCACCACAACTAAGTGAATGCCACAAATATCATCCGGAAACCGGACTAGGCTATATTTTACATCAAATTCTGAAAATGTCTTGGTTTTTATAACTCAAGCAGGGTTGATTGCCCCATAAGATATTTATCGATTTGATGCGCAGCGCGCCTACCCTCAGAGATCGCCCAAACAATCAGAGATTGCCCGCGGCGCATATCGCCACAGGCGAATACATTCTTTCTGGAAGTCATAAATTTTCCATCGGTTTTAACATTACCCCGCTGGTCTAAATCAAGATTGAGCTCCTGGATTATCCCTTTCTTTTCCGGGTGCAGGAAACCTAAGGCCAATATTACCAAATCCGCCTCAATTTCAAAATCCGATCCGGCTATCTCCTGCATCAGCGGGCAGCCCTGGGGATCTTTCTTAAACTCCACCCTTACACAGGCAAGTTTAGCCAATTTTGAACCTGAGCCGATAAACCTCTTGGTTAACACCGACCAATCCCGCTCTCCGCCTTCTTCATGGCTAGTCGAAGATTTAAGCAATAAAGGATACTTTGGCCAGGGAAAATCCCGGGTGCGACAGCTCTGCGGCTTAGGCATAATTTCAATCTGCATAACGCAGCTAGCTCCCTGCCGATGCGCAACACCCATGCAATCCGCTCCGGTATCCCCTCCGCCGATTACCACCACACGTTTACCTTTAGCATCAATTAATTTCTCGGCCGGGATACGCTCACCCTGCACTCTACGGTTAGACTGGATAAGATAATCCATAGCAAAATTAACCCCGGTAAGATCCCTGCCCGGAATATTTAAATCCCGGGGTGTGCGCGACCCGCAGGCAATACATACCGCATCAAACTCCTCGGCCAATTGCTTTACCTTATAATCAATGCCGACATTAATCCGGGTCTTAAACTCTACCCCTTCTTTCTCTAGAATCTTAACTCTGCGCTGGATAATCTGCTTTTCCAATTTAAACTCCGGGATTCCGTAGCGCAGAATTCCGCCGACAGCATCATCCCTTTCAAAAACTACCACCCTGTGGCCGACAGAATTAAGTTGGTCCGCGCAAGATAAACCTGCCGGTCCGGAACCCACCACCGCTATTTTCTTTCCTGTCCTTTTGCCGGGAAGCCGCGGTTTAATTAACCCTTTGTTAAAAGCATGTTCAATAATCGCCAGTTCATTCTCCCGGATGGTTACCGGATCATCATTAATTCCTAGAACGCAGGCATATTCACAAAGCGCCGGGCAAATCCTCCCGGTAATCTCCGGAAGATTATTGGTAGCGCGCAGTAAACTAAAAGCCTTTTCCCACTGTCCATGGAAGACAAGATCATTCCATTCCGGGATATAATTACCAATAGGACAACCCGAGTGACAAAAAGGAGTCCCGCAATCCATACAACGTGATGTTTGCTCCTTGTTTTGAGATTCGCCGCGTAATAAATTAACCTCACCGAAGTCTTTCACTCTTTCGCAAACCGGACGAAATACTCCAAGTTGTCTTTTAACTTTTAAGAACCCCTTTACATCACCCATCGGTATATTCTCCCAAATCCGCCTTCTTGGCCGCTTTTCTCTCTTCCAATATACGTTTGTATTCTAAAGGCATAACTTTAACAAAAACATGCACGTATTTATTGAAATCATTGAGAATTTCTTTGGCTTTAGGGCTTTGCGTATATTTATGGTGATTAACCAATAGATTTTTAATCGCCTCTTTATCAAATTCATCTATTTTTTCTAACACTACCATATCCATATTACATTTTTTATTAAAATCCTTGGCCTCATCCAGGCAATAGGCTACCCCCCCGGACATCCCCGCAGCAAAATTCCTGCCGGTCTTACCTAAAATAACCACTCTGCCTCCGGTCATATATTCACAACCATGGTCTCCAACCCCTTCGACTACGGCATTTAATCCGGAGTTTCTAATACAGAATCTTTCTCCGCTAACCCCCCTGATATACGCCTCTCCGTTGATTGCCCCGTAGAAAGTCGTATTGCCGATAATAATATTTTCATCCGGTTTATAGTCTACCTTCCTGTCCGGATAAATTATAATCTTACCTCCGGATATCCCTTTGCCTACATAATCATTAGCCATTCCTTCAAGGGTAAAAGTTATCCCTTTGGCTAAAAAAGCCCCGAAACTTTGCCCAGCCACCCCCTTAAAATTACATTTGATTGTATCTTCGGGCAGCCCGCTTTCTCCAAACCTTTGGCAAACCTCACCACTTAACATTGCTCCCGTGGTACGGTTTATGTTTTCGATTCTTTCATTTATTTCAACATTTTTAGCATGGGAGATTGCCGCTTCAGCCAGCGCTATAAGTTTTAAATCCAGGACTTTATCAATCCCATGATCCTGTTTTTTACAATAATGCGTGATTACCGATTCCGCAACCTGCGGCTTATAAAGAATCTTGGAAAAATCGATTTCTTTTGCTTTCCAAGGCAAAATCTCCCGGTTTAATTCAAGCAGGTCCACCCTGCCGACCATATCCTCTAATTTCCTTACACCTAAAGAGCTCATGATCTGGCGCAGCTCATTGGCGATAAAGGTAAAATAATTGATAATATACTCCGGCCTGCCGGTAAATCTTTTCTCTAAAACCTCATCCTGAGTAGCAATCCCTACCGAACAATTATTTAAATTGCAATGCCGCAGCATCACGCACCCTAATGTAATTAATACTGCAGTGCAAAAACCAAACTCTTCAGCCCCCAACAAGGCAGCGATAGCCACATCGCGGCCGGTGCGCATCTGTCCGTCGGTCTGCAAGCGCACCCTGCTCCTTAAATCATTTAATACCAATGTCTGATGCGTTTCTGAAAGACCAAGCTCCCAAGGAAGCCCGGCATATTTAATTGAACTCAAAGGTGATGCTCCGGTGCCTCCATCTTGGCCTGAGATGAGGATCAAATCAGCATGCCCCTTTGCCACACCCGCGGCTACAGTACCTACGCCAATTTCAGAAACTAACTTAACACTAATGCGCGCTTTAGGGTTGACATTCTTCAGGTCAAAGATAAGCTGCGCCAGATCCTCGATCGAATAAATGTCATGGTGCGGAGGAGGAGAAATTAAAGTAACCCCCGGAGTAGTATAACGGGTTTTGGCAATTGTTACGCTTACCTTATGTCCGGGAAGCTGGCCGCCCTCTCCGGGTTTTGCACCCTGAGCGATCTTAATCTGTATCTCATCGGCATTAACTAAATAATTTGTGGTTACCCCGAAACGTCCAGAGGCAACCTGTTTTATGGCGCTCCTGGCAGAATCCCCGTTTGGCAAGGGAGAAAAACGCGCAGGATCCTCACCCCCCTCGCCGGTATTAGATTTTCCTTTTAACCTGTTCATGGCGATAGCAATTGTTTCATGCGTGGCGCGGCTGATCGAACCAAAACTCATAGCTCCAGTAGCAAACCTTTTTATAATTTCCTCAACCGGCTCAACCTCATCCAGAGAAATAGCTTTTTGTGTTTTGAATTTCAGTAAACTTCTTAAAGTGGTTGGATTTTTCGACTGGTCATTGATTAAAGCGGAAAACTCCTGGTATTTTTTTGCATCATTATTACGCACCGCATCCTGTAAAGCAGCAATGCTGTCAGGGTTCCAGAGATGAAACTCTCCGTCACGCCTCCACTGATAAACTCCGCCTGTAGCCAAATAATTCATACTTTGGCTTCTTTCAGGAAAAGCCTCTTTATGGCGCATAATAGTTTCTTTAGCGATAGTATCTAAAGATGCACCGTTAATCCTGGAAACCGTGCCGCTAAAATAATTATTAATCACCTCCTGGTTTAATCCCACTGCCTCAAAAATCTGGGCTCCCCGGTAGCTCTGCAAAGTTGATATACCCATTTTGGAAAGAACCTTGAGGATTCCTTTATCCAACGCCTTGATGTAATTATGTTTGGCTTTCTCAACTTCGAGGATTATCTCTTTGTCTTTAGCCAAACCCTCCACTGCCTTAAAAGCAAGGTAAGGATTAACACAATCAACCCCGTATGCAAAAAGCAAGGCAAAGTGGTTTACCTCACGGGGTTCAGCGCTCTCTAGAATAATACTGAGATGCGTACGCAAGGAACTGCTCACTAAATGTTGGTGCAAAGCAGAAACCGCCAAAAGGCTGGGGATGCTGGCATAGTCTTTATTTACTCCGCGGTCACTCAGAATAATAAAAGTATAACCTGCTCTTATGGCAGATTCAGCTTCCTGGAATATTTTCTTAAGCACCTTGGCGAAATCTATTTCTCCGGTTACCTTAAAAAGCAGGGAGATAGTTTTGGTTTTAAAACCATTCTTTTTAATCTTGCGTATCTTTTCGATTTCAATATCGCTAAGGATCGGACGATTAACTAACAATTTATGGCAGTGATCCTGGCCGTCACTTAATATATTCTTCTGCGGCCCTAAATAACTAACCAGGCTCATTACCAACTCTTCCCGTATAGGGTCAATCGGAGGATTAGTTACCTGGGCAAATAATTGTTTAAAATAAGAAAATAGAAGCTGCGGTTTAGCGGAAAGTACGGCATGTGGGGTATCATTACCCATGGAGCCCACTGGTTCTTGGGCATTCTCAGCCATTGGCTTAATAATTGTTTTTAAATCTTCACGCGTATATCCAAAAGCCTTTAGCTGATCCAGATTGTCGGCTTTATCTTTTTTATCGCTCTTTGATTTACCTGCCAAAGCGTCTAACTCCAGTATACTTTTCTTAACCCACTGTTCATACGGCTTATCCTGGGCCAACTCTTTCTTTATCTGGCTGTCCTCAATTATATTCCCGGCTGCTGTATCGATAAAAAATGTTTTTCCCGGTTCAAGCCGGCCTGAATGCAGGATATCAGCTGGATTAATATCTAAAACCCCTACCTCGGAAGCCATAACCACAAAATCGTCTTTGGTAACAATATAACGGCATGGCCTTAAGCCATTACGATCAAGCACTGCGCCAATGCATTGGCCATCGGTAAAGGCCATAGCCGCCGGTCCATCCCAAGGCTCCATAAGACAAGCATGATATTTATAAAAATCCCTCACCTGAGACGTAAGCAGATTATTCTGCTCCCAAGCCCCGGGGATAAGCATAGACATAGCATGAACCAGGCTTCTACCAGATAAGGTCAAAAGTTCAAAAACATTATCTATCGTCGCGGAATCACTGCCTCCCGGAACAATTACCGGTAAGATTTTCTTTAAGTCTTTCCCGAATAACTCGCTTCTTAAAAGGCTTTGGCGGCTGCGCATCCAGTTAATATTACCTCTTAGAGTGTTGATCTCCCCGTTATGCGCGATAAAACGAAACGGCTGGGATAAATCCCAGGCAGGAAAGGTATTCGTGGAATACCGGGAATGCACCAAAGCTAAAGCGCTTTTAATTCGGCCGGAGCTTAAATCCAGGAAAAAATTTTCTACCTGATGCGGCATAAGTAAGCCTTTATAGATAAAGGTGCGGCTGGATAAACTGGGGATGTAGAAAAATGTCTTTTGATTTATTTTTGCAGCACGGATTATATTCTCAACTTGTTTGCGGATAATATAAAGTTTTCTCTCAAAGGCTAAAACATCATTTAACTTTTTATTACGCCCAATAAAAATTTGTTCGATTATTGGCTGCGTATCTTTGGCGCTCTGGCCAATATCAGAGTTATCTACCGGCACATTGCGCCAACCCAGAAATAATTGCCCTTCACGGTTAACTATTCTTTCAAAGGTTTCTTTACAAAATGAACGCTCTTTAGCATCCTGAGGCAAGAATACCAACCCTGAAGCATATTCTCCTTCTTTGGGCAATTTGATATTTTCTTTTTCGCACACGAAAACAAAAAACTCATGCGGGAACTGTATGAGCAGGCCGGCCCCGTCACCAGTTTTAGGATCCGCGCCGGTTGCTCCGCGGTGGCTCAGGCGTCTTAAAACCTCTAAGCCCTGTTTAACAATATCATGGCTTTTCTTACCCTTGATATTACAAACAAAACCTACACCGCAGGAATCATGTTCAAACTGCGGGTCATATAAACCTTGTTTTTGCGGTAAATGTGTATATTTCATAAATTATTCTTCCACTTACTTGCGTCAATACCCAGTTTTTTGATCTTAGCGCGCATAGTATTGCGGTTAATCCCTAAAATACGCGCAGCCTTAAATTGATTACCCTCACAACGCTCTAAAGTCTGTTCAAGTAGAGGTTTCTCCACCGCGTCTAAAACGGATTTATATAATACTCCTTTTTTTTCAATAAACAAAGAATTTTCTAACTCCACCACTCTATCTTTAATAAAAGCCAGATCTCTTATGCAATCTTTTTTTACCACGCGGATTACATTTTCCTGGTTTGTATCAGAAGATAACGTATACCCCTCCTGCTTTAACATCTTAGCCAGGGCTTCTTTGGTTTTTATTTCATCCTCGGTAATCAATATAGTAATCATCTTATGCCTAAACTTTAATCATTGCAACTGATAAAAATGACGTTCATTTTGGCAAAAAACAGTTTTAGCCATCATGAACGTCTATGTTCTTTTCGTTATAATATTGACACTACAACGTATATTAGAGATAAATCATCCCTAGCAACTTATGGCGATTATCCCCCTGCGCCTTTCGGCTCCGGGGGATTTCGCTGAATCAAAACTTTAAGGTGCTTACTTTATAAACAACATCTCGCGATACTTAGGTAGATCCCAGGCATCGTCAGAAACCACACATTCCAACTGATCGACATGCTTCCTGATATGATCCATCAAAGGCTTAAGCTCATCAAAATAAAGCTCTGCTCTTTTTTCGTTACTTACTTTACTAGCTTTTTCAAGCAACTTAACCATCTCATTGGCATTCCTGCGCACATAATAAATCTTGGCGACTATTTCAGCTAAATGTTCCTTCTTATCTTTTAATGCCGCAATATCTAATTTTAAACCGGCATTTTTTTGTAACTTTACTAAAGCATCCAGATTTCCCGCCAACAATTGTTCATATTTATAACCTGCCGGAACTATCGAAGCATTAACCATTTCATTTAAGGTATTGGCTTCAATTTCAAGGATCAAGTTATACGTATGAATCCAAATATGGTAGCGGGCAATCAGCTCTTCTTTAGAGAAGACCTTATATTTCTCAAAAAGAGCAATATTTTCTTTCTTGGTTAAGGCTTCAAGAGACTCATAAGTGGAAGCAATATTCGGTAAATTACGTTTCTTAGCTTCTTTAAGCCATTCCTCCGAATAGTTATTCCCTTCAAAACGGATATCTTTGGTTTCTTTAAAAATCTTAGAAATCACCATTAACACCGCGGAATTAAAATCCTTACCAGTAGATTTAGTCTGTTTAATCTGCTCAGCAACATAATCCAAGCTTTCGGCAATTATAGTGTTGATTACCGCAATGGGTGTGGAAATATTCTGCGAGGAACCGACAGCGCGGAATTCAAACTTTGCTCCGGTAAAGGCGAAAGGCGATGTGCGGTTGCGATCAGTAGTATCCTTATTAAACTTGGGCAAACGGCCTATGCCTAAATCAATAATGTCAGCTTTAGAAACTTTGGACTTAACCCCTTTCTCAATCATATTCAAGATAGAGGTCAATTGTTCACCTAAGAACACGCTAATAATAGCCGGCGGAGCTTCATTTGCGCCCAGGCGATGTTCATTGCCGGCCATGGCAACTGAAGCGCGTAATAAATCGGCATGTAGATAAACCGCTCTTAAAACCGCGGCTAAAACAGCTAAAAATTGCAAATTATCTTCCGGAGTCTCTCCCGGATTAAGTAAATTATCACCCTTATCATCTGCCAGCGACCAGTTTAAATGCTTTCCGCTTCCGTTTATACCAGCAAATGGTTTTTCATGCAAAAGGCAAACCATGCCATGTCTTAAAGCAACCTTCTTCATCAACTCCATAAGCAGCTGATTGTGATCGGCGGCGATATTTGACTCTTCAAACACCGGAGCAAATTCATACTGGTGAGGCGCAACTTCATTGTGCCGGGTCATTACCGGTATCCCCAGCTTGTAAGCCTCTTCTGCCACCTCAAACATAAAATTAATTACCCGCTCTTTGATCGTACCAAAATACTGATCCTCTAGCTGCTGGCCTTTGGGGCTTGGCGCGCCAACTAAGGTACGGCCGGTCAAAATCAAATCCTGACGTAAATTGTAATAGTTTTTATCAATGAGAAAATATTCCTGCTCCGGGCCACAGGTAGAAAATACTTTTTTTACATCTTTATGGCCGAAAAGCTTAACCAGTCCTAAAGCGGCATTGTTCAACGCTTCGTCTGAACGCAAAAGCGGCAGCTTTTTATCCAAAGCTTCCCCATGATAAGAAATGAATATTGTGGGTATACATAAAGTTTTACCGAGCGTGCTTTCGATAATAAATGCCGGGCTTGAAGGATCCCAGGCGGTATAACCCCTGGCTTCAAAGGTTGCCCGGATTCCCCCCGATGGGAAACTAGATGCATCCGGTTCACCCTGGATCAATTTGTTCCCCGAGAATTTCTCAATCACTTTCCCCGGAGCGGTAATAGAGATAAAACTGTCGTGTTTTTCCGCAGTAAGCCCGGTCATCGGTTGAAACCAGTGCGTATAATATGTAGCGCCCTTGTTAATCGCCCAATCTTTCATGGCACCGGCAATCTCATTGGCCTGCGCTAAAGTTATAGTCTTACCTTCGGACATCCAGGTTTTAAATGCCTCAAAGGTATCTTTAGAGATATGCTTCTGCATAGTCTCTGTACTAAAGGTGTTTTCTCCAAAATAAGAAGAGGTTTTTTTAGGTAAATCAATTTTCTTTAATTCAGTACTTTTAATTCTAAATAAAACTTCCTGTCTTATGCTCATTAGTTCCTCCTTACCGCGGGGTGCTAGTTAAGTTAATTATCTATCTTACCATAAGTCATAAAAATTAAAAGAGGCATTCTTTAAGGTACCGGAACGCCCCTGTTCTTTAATTACAAGTAAAAAACTTGAGCCCCTGGTAACCAAATTTTCTTTATTTTTTCATATCAATAAATTTGTCCTGAGCGTAGCGAAGGAGATCATCCAATGGCGGCTGCTCCGCGCTCTTCAGTCCTTATACGCACACACTCCTTTAAATCCAAAACAAAGATTTTTCCGTCACCCGTCTCACCGGTTTTAGCGCCTTTGACAATTGCTTTTATGGTAGACTCGAGAAAATTGTCATTTACAGCAATTTCAAGGCGGATCTTGCGCAGCAAATTACCGGTCTCCCTGGCTCCACGGTAAACTTCAGTCACACCCTTTTGCCTGCCGTGGCCTAAAACCTCACTTACGGTAATCAAATTCACATCGGCCTTATATAATTCTTCTTTGACCTCTTCCAATTTATACGGTTGAATTATAGCAATCACTAATTTCATCTTTTCCTCCGGGATTGGTTTCCTACATTCTACCCTCTACATACTACCTACCCTTATTCAAGTATAGTATATGCCCTTTCGCGATGCTGGGTAAGGTCTAAACCGACTAACTCATCCTTCTCGCTTACACGCATCCTGAAAAAGATATCCACTAATTTATAAATAACAAAAGTGGCAAGAAAAGTGTAGCTAATCGCAACCACCACCCCAACTAATTGTATCAGCAACTGTTTAGGGTTTCCATAGAATAATCCATTGCTGCCAGCCGGATTAATTACTTTAGAAGCCAATACCCCGGTTAAAAGTGTGCCGAGTATTCCCCCGACGCCATGCACGCCAAAAGCATCCAAAGAATCATCATAGCCAAACCGGGGTTTAGTCACCGCAACTGCGATAAAACAAACTATACTTGCAGCGATACCAATAATAATGGCTGAGATCGGAGTTACAAATCCTGATGCGGGAGTAATAGTAGCTAATCCGGCAATGGAGCCGGTCACTATCCCAAATACTGTAGGTTTGCCATTACGTATCCACTCCAAAAATGCCCAACTTAAACCCGCGGCTGCTGCAGCGGTATTGGTAGCGATAAAAGCGCTTACTGCGATTCCATTTACCGCCAATGCGCTTCCGGCATTAAAACCATACCAACCAAACCATAAAAGAGATGTTCCTAAAACTACAAAAGGAAGATTATGCGGAGATGGAGTATGCTCCAAATTTCTTCTCTTACCGATAACAATAGTCGTAACTAAAGCAGCGATTCCGGCGCTGGTGTGCACGACAATACCTCCGGCAAAATCCAGCACACCGAGATTCTTGAGCCACCCTCCTTCTCCCCAAACCCAGTGGCATAAAGGATCATAAACAAAGGTTGCCCAAAGAAGAGTAAAAACTAAAAAAGCCGAAAACTTCATCCTCTCGGCAAAAGCACCGATAATTAAAGCCGGGGTAATTACCGCGAACATCATCTGAAAAACCATAAATGCCTGATGCGGAATAGTTGCGGAATATCCCGCATACGGAGCTGCCCCCACGCCGTTTAAACCAAACCAGCTAAGCCCTCCCCAAAATCCATTACCCGGGGCAAAAGAAAGGCTGTAGCCGAAAAGTATCCATTGCAAAGACAACAGACACAAAGCAACAAAACATTGCATTAAAACGCTTAAGATGTTTTTACGCCTAACCATGCCCCCGTAGAAAAAAGCAAGCCCGGGAGTCATTAGCATTACAAAAGCCGCCGACAACAAGACAAACAACGTATCCGCCTGATTAATCATACTATCCCCTCTCTTATGGTTAATTACACAACTGAATAATCAACTGTGTAAAATTAGGATAATAAAAAAGCGCCTCTACAGTTATATTATAAACCGTATCGGCGCCGACATTGCGCTTTATGCAATATAAACACTACCGCGTGCTTACATTACTTATACAAGTAAACAATTGCCCAATCTGGTAACCAAATTTTCTTTATTTTTTCATATCAAGAAAATTTGTCCTGAGCGTAGCGAAGAACCTCATCCTATCGCCGGGCTTCCAACTTCCTCAGTGCGGATACGGATACATTCCTTAAGATCAATAACAAAAATCTTACCATCCCCCATCTCACCGGTTTTAGCTCCTTTGACAATTGCCTTGATTGTAGATTCAAGATAGTTGTCATTTACGGCAATCTCAAGTCGAATTTTACGCAGAAGATTGCCGGTTTCCTTAGAACCACGGTAGACTTCGGTCACCCCTTTTTGCCTGCCATGACCCAAGACTTCGCTTACGGTAATCAAATTCACATCGGCCTTATATAATTCTTCTTTGACCTCTTCCAATTTATACGGTTGAATTATAGCTATCACTAATTTCATCTTATCCTCCAAGTTCTCAGTTTCCCTAAATACCATCTGCTGCTACCTGCTATCTGCCCTTATTCCAGTATAGTATAGGCACGCTCACGATGCTGAGTAAGATCAAGACCTATAGCCTCTGATTTTTCATCTACTCTAACACCAATAAAGATATCTACCAACTTGTAGATGATAAATGTTACAACTCCTGTATAAACAACAGTTACCCCTACAGCTAAAAGTTGTATCAGGAACTGTTTAGGGTTACCAAAGAATACCCCATTGGCGCCGGCGGAATTAACCAGCTTTGAGGCAAATAATCCTGTAGCCAAAGCGCCCCAAATACCTCCAACACAATGCACGCCAAAAGCATCCAAAGAATCATCATAACCGAACAATGGCTTGATCACAGTAACAGCAATAAAACAAACCACGCTGACTAACAAACCGATAACAATCGCAGAAATTACGTTAACAAATCCGGCGGCAGGAGTAATCGCCACTAAGCCCGCAACCACACCTGAACAAACACCGAAAATAGTTGTCTTGCCATTATGTACCCATTCAATTATAGCCCAGCTTAAACCCGCGGCTGCTGCAGCGGTATTGGTAACTACAAAAGCATTTACCGCCAGACCATTTGCCGCAAGCGCGCTTCCGGCATTAAAACCAAACCAACCAAACCATAAAAGCGCAGTTCCTAAAACTACAAAAGGCATGTTATGCGGAGTAGGTATATTTTTATCCAGGTTCTTTCTTTTACCTAATACTATAGCAGTAACCAAAGCAGCTATACCGGCATTAATATGCACGACAGTGCCTCCGGCAAAATCCAATGCCCCTATATTTCTCAACCAACCGCCCATTCCCCATACCCAGTGGCATAAAGGATCATAAACAAAGGTCGCCCAAAGAAGAGTAAAAACTAAAAAAGCCGAAAACTTCATCCTCTCGGCAAAAGCACCGATAATTAAAGCCGGGGTGATAATAGCAAACATCGCCTGGAAGATCATAAACGCCTGGTGTGGGATTGTCCCGGCATAATCCGCGTATGGCTCTAGACCCACCCCGTTTAAGCCTAACCATTGTAACCCTCCCCAAAAACCTTTCCCGGGGTGAAAAGACAGGCTATAGCCAATCAAAACCCACTGGATGCCTAAAACACACATAATAATAAAACACTGCATTAAAACACTTAATACATTCTTGCGTCTGACCATACCGCCGTAGAAAAATGCCAGGCCCGGAGTCATCAACAACACCAGCGCTGATGAAATTAACACCCATGCGATATCACCCGAATTCATCCTGTTCCTCCTTTACTAGGTTTAATTCCCCTTTGATTAATCAAATGTGTAAAAAACTAACAAAAAAATAAGACTTATCTTAAACCAAGCTTCTCCCTTACCATCTGGGCATAAACTTTGTTAATATGCCCTGTCTTAAACCATCTTTCAATGGTGGTAACCTGAAGGTCCAACCTCTTTGAGAGATCATGCAAAGTATATCCTCTCTCTTTTTTAAACCACAATACCTCTCTGATCAACGCGTTATCTAACATTATCCTATATAGTTGCGTTCTACCCTGCCAAAGGTTACTTCAAATACTCTCTTTTTCATCATCTTTGCGCTTTTCTATAATAAAAAAGCGCCTCTTAATCCACTCCGGGATATTAAAAGACGCCCTTGTTTAAATCTTACACTTCAATGTGCCTTACGTTAATACAAGTAAAAAAAGCTCAAAGTTGGTAACTAAATTTTATCCAGATGTTTTTTAGACTTAGCCCTGATCTTCTGCACCATTTTTACTACACTAACATGCGATACTCCAATACGCTTACCTATATCCCTGGTAGTCAGCCCTTGGCTAAAGTAGGAAAGCAACCTTTTTTCTCTGGGATTAAAACCATTATCCCTGATACTTTGAACTAAAAACTTATTATGCAAATCTTCCCGGCAATCATCACAAGCCCAATATTCACCAAGCACATCCTCCACGGTCGACTCATCATTAGTACTCAAAGCCGCATCAATACTCACAATATTTGTTCGCTCATTAACCTTGCGGATATAGTTTTTCAGATGAAAATAACATCCCTGTAAAATATAGCTATCTGTTTTATCGTTGAGTTTGCCCTGTAGAAAACTGCTCCAAAGATGGATTGTCGCCTCTTGATAAAGATCGTCGTGATTAAATGAGCGGTAATGCCCATTTAAGCGATAAGCGATCCTTTTTATAGTTGGTGATAATTTTTGGTGCAGCTCTTGAAAACTCATAGCTTGATCTCCACTAACACCCCGCGCTTATTTGTATTGCGCGGGTGTCCGCTACGTGGCGGAAATAAAAAACGTCCCTACCCCTGTTTTCGGAGTAAAGGACGTCTTAGTCCTAATAAAAAAGCCTTCCGGCAAACCTAACTCGCCAGAAGACTTCTGTGTCTCTTGCTACAACGCTGTAATCTATTTAAAGTCTAACATATTTTAAGGGTTTGTCAATAAAAATTCTTATCTTTCTTTAACTAAAGCTGGGAAAAATATCATACCCTAATCGGTAATATCATTAACGGGATACCCTGCCTATATAACCTCTTCTGTAATATAAATACCGTATGATTATGGAGCATGCGCGTAGCAAAAGAATCTCTAGGGAATAAAAGCTGCCCTCCAAAGAATGTGCTGCTGGGAAAACGTGATAATACGCTAGGAGTGATCTTCTCTATTTCTTCAGCCACATCAACTCCTATAGTAGTAACACTTTCGGCATAAAAACCCTGCTTGTTCATAAATCTCACGTAACGGCCCAGATCTGCGTTAGTTTCACTTTGGAGCTTAACCACATCATCAGCATCTTTAAAGTTCCCCGCATCAGCAACGCTTATCGCTACAAAAATATAATTTTTATAATGGTTGCTAAAATTCTTAATAATGCCAAAAAGTGTATGTAAACCGACTCCGTTAAATCCACTGACCAATAAAACCGCGGTCTTTGCGTTAAAGTCTGGCTTTATTAAGCTGCCCTGCTCCTTATGGCCATTTATCTCTGATCCTACGACAACAACAAGATTATTCAGGCGATGCAGCAATTTCGCTGTATTGTAGTAATGTCTCTTTATGGAAACCGCTAAAACAACTAACCCGCCCGTAATTAATAAAGTTATCCATCCTCCTTCCTGAAACTTAAAGATTAGCATAGTCACAAGTATAAATGAACAAAGCGATAAACCTATTCCATTCACAATAAACTTTCTCAACCAGAGTTTTTCTTTAGAACGGTAATTCCACCAGTGCCGCACCATGCCCAACTGAGATAAAATAAAGGTAATAAAGACATTGATGCTATACAGAACAACCAAAAGCTGAACCGAACCTTTGGTAATCAACATTAATATTGCGGCTAGTCCGCCCATAATCAAAATACCGTTCTGGGTAACCAATCTATCGCTTAACGTAGCAAATTTGGTAGGAAACCATCTATCGACAGCCATATTTGCTAAAACCCTGGGCCCATCTAAAAACCCTGCCTGCGCAGCCACAAACAAAAGGGTTGCTTCAGAGATAAGCGCCACCAAGACAAAAATGTATCCTGCCTTCCATCCTTTTGTTGCCTGTTCAAATAAAATAGCATTTAAGGTCTTACCTGGTTGAATACTTACGCCATAAAATAAATATGCCAACATCAGGCCCAGCACAATAAAGGCTAAGGAAAATGCCATATAACGCATAGTGTGTTTTGCGGTACGTACTTTTGGCTCCCGCAAAACAGGGATTCCATTGCTTACCGCTTCTATGCCTGTAAATGTTCCTGCACCCATACTATATGCACGCATTATCAGGAACAACATTCCAAAGATGCCGATCTGAGAAATTGTTGAATGGATATCTGAACTGGTTGAAGCTGCTAAAACCGGGAAATTAGGCAAATGTACAAAAAGGGCATAAAAGATTATGAATACATGCGTAGCAATAAAGATGAGGAAAATCGGGGTAAGTATTACTACAGACTCTTTGATCCCCCGCATATTTAAGACTGTTAATAACAAGACTACCAATATGGCGACAGTAAATCTATGGACCTGCATATGCAACGGCAGGAAACTAAATATCGCGTCAGCCCCGCTGGCTATAGATACAGAGATAGTTAATACATAATCGATAAGAAGCGCGCATCCGGAAATCATACCCAGAGTAGGCGATAATAACCTACTGGCAACAAGATATCCTCCCCCTCCCCTTGGAAAAAGCTCTATAATTTGAGAATAGCTTGTACTAATAATAAATATAGTTAAAACTGTACCCAAAGCTACAAAGAGACTTAAATACGTATGGGTATGTAAAGCAAGAAAGGCTTCCTGCGGTCCGTAACAGGAGGATGAAAGACCATCCGCGCCCAGGCCAACCCAGGCAAAGAAAGCGATCAATGAAATCTTATGAAAAACTGTTTTATCTTCTATATTACGGGATTTGCCAATAATCAGTGTCTTCGCCCGTTTGGCAAAAGACATTTTAGACTTCCCGCTTGGGTGTTTAGTCATTTGTGTAAAAATAAGCAGAAAAATGCTCTTGGATAAGAACGATTTTAATCTATTTTGAATGTTTTTCTAACTAAACTAGCATAGACTTTATTAATACGCTTGGTCTTGAACCATCTTTCTATAGTAGTTACTTGAAGGTCAAGTTTCTTGGATAAATCGTAAAGAGTATACTTTCTTTCTTCTTTAAACTGTAAAAGCCTGTTAATTAATTCCGTATCCAACATATAAAGAATCCTCTAGCATACCAGAACAACCCCTCGTTCCGGATCATTCAACTCCAGAAATTACTGCTTTAAACATTAGTTAGTGGAATAAAGATAAAACTCGTCCCGAGGCCCTGACTGATAATCAGAGAGAACCTCGGGACTTAAGTTTTATTAGATATCAAAATAAAGGTAAAACTCGTAAGGATTCGGACGCATCCTTACGGGGTCTATCTCTTTTTTACGTTTATATTCTAACCAAATATCGATGACGTCTTTGGTGAATACGCCGCCCTTTAACAGGTAATCGTGATCGGCTTCCAGGGCGTCTACTGCCCTGCGTAAAGAAGAAGGAACTGTAGCGATTTTACTTAATTCCTCTGCACTCAATTCAAAAAGATCGACGTCAGTAGGTTGTCCAGGATCAATTTTATTCTTGATACCATCGAGACCTGCCATAAGCATGGCACTGAATGCCAAATACCCATTACAAGCCGGATCCGGCGGACGGAATTCGATTCTCTTTGATTTCGGACTGTCGGTATACATGGGAATCCTGACTGCCGCAGAACGGTTTCTTGCGGAATACACCAGGTTAACCGGGGCTTCATAACCCGGTACCAATCTCTTGTAGGAATTGGTCGTAGGCGCGCAAAAAGCCATTAAGCTGTTAGCGTGCTTTAATAATCCGCCGATATAATATTTGGCGGTCTGAGAAAGCAGGGCATAACCATTCTTATCATAGAATAGGTTTACCCCATTCTTCCACAAACTCTGGTGGCAATGCATACCTGAACCATTATCCGCAAAGAGCGGTTTAGGCATAAAAGTAGCTACCATTCCCGCTTTTTTTGCCATATTCTTGATGATATATTTGTAAAGCAAGAGATTATCACCCATCTTAGTGAGTTTATCGAACTTCATATCAATTTCACATTGACCGGCTGTGGCGACCTCATGATGATGCACTTCAACATTAATACCCGATTCTATCATTTTCAGGATTATCCTGCTTCTTAAATCCTGGATCGAATCATGTGGAGGAACCGGGAAGTATCCTTCTTTGAAACGAATCTTATACCCCAGGTTAGGATTCTCATCGCGGCCAGTGTTCCAATCCGCTTCCTGAGAATCAATGAAGTAATAACCCGAGTTTTCGGTTTGATCAAAACGTATACTGTTAAAAATAAAGAATTCTGCTTCAGGTCCGAAATAAATCGTATCCGCAATACCGGAATCCTTAAGATATTTTTCTGCCTTCTTAGCAATGTAACGTGGATCGCGGGTATAAGGCTTACGGCTTAAAGGATCATAAATATCACAAATAAGGCTTAAGGTAGGAACTTCACAAACTGGGTCCACTATTGCGCTGGAAGGATCCGGAATTAAAATCATGTCTGATTCCTGAATCTTCTGAAAACCACGGATAGATGAACCGTCAAAACCGATACCATCCACCCAAATAGAGCGGGTAATATCATCCATTTCCAACAGTTCCCTGGCGGGGATAGAAAAATGCTGCCACAGTCCGGGAAGGTCATTAAACTTTAGGTCAACAATCTGGATATTCTTTTCCTTGACCATCTTCAAAACACCCCTGGCTGCCTGTTCGTCAAAGCTTCCGTATTTTAAAGGATTGTCTATTCTCACTTCCCTATCTACTGTTTTCTTCTTAGGCATCTTGCTCCTCCTTTTATTAAGTTTTTATACCGCAGTTTCACCTTTTTCATCTGTGCGGATTCTTATTGCGTTATCTACCGGATAAACAAATATCTTGCCATCCCCCACTTTTCCCGTAAAGGCAGCTTCCCGTATAACTTTGATTGTCTTATCCAGATCCTGATCATTCACCACAACCTCAATCTTGGCCTTACTGAGTAATTCTGTTTTATAGGTTTTGCCGCGGAACTCCTGCTCTATGCCTTTTTGTTTTCCGTGACCCTCAATTTCAGTAAGCATAATCCCCGGATGGCCAAGCTTATTCAAGGCATCACACACATCTCCTACCTTTGTGGGACGAATTATAGCTTCTATCTTTTTCATAACACTCTCCCTTTTTGTTAGACAATTAAATTCTTTTTACAGCCAAAGTTACTTTTCAACAACCCTCTAGAAGGTAAAAAGAGTATCCATGCTGAATGTCCACTGGTTGTATTCATTGCTGTTGAAAACCGGACGATTAGAACGGTCATAACGAATTTCCGGCCGGAACAACAAGTTAGAAAAAACCTTGTCATTAGGAAACGGCCTTATAGCCACACCCACTGTAGATGCATAATAGTTGGCGCCAACCGGTGCTCCAGTAGAAAAACCACCGGCAGCATCTTGATACCATTCCAACCTGGTATTTAGCGTAAAATGCGAATCAATCGCATAGCTAGCATAGCCAGCAAGACCGCCCCACTGCTTAGACCCATCCTTTAAGCTGGGAATGCTCGGAGCCTCTACATAATCAAGACCCAAGCCGAGCTTCAATTTATCATTGATCTTCTGGGTAATAACCAAATCCAGGGCAGTCCACCAATCACTGTTGTCGCCAGCAGGCACATTGTTTCCGACAATAATCGGGTACTCCGGGCCCTCTGTCATTACAAAAATAACGGTAGTTTTATCGCTGGGGGTAAAAGTCACGCGGCCCAGGAAGTCCGAAGTATTATTGGAATCACGCGTAGACTGATTCCAACCGCGAGTCAATCCGGCATCAACCGTCAATTGGGGGCTAAATACATAGGTAGCAAAAGCACCTGTTTGTGTAACCGGTTCAGCATAGAGAAACTGGTAACTGTAAGAATACAATGATCTGGATGCGTCACCGAAAGCGCCGTAAATGTTGGCATCGAACTGCTCGAAACCAGCTAACTCAATCCATTTACCAACGCGGATTTTTGCCGGCATATTAGGAAGCGCTATATCCACATAAGCCTGGATAAGGTCACCTTGAGTGTGACCCGTCTCTTTAGCCCATAGTCCATTTGAATGGACGAATGCGGCATCCGATCCATAAATACCTTCCAGGCGAAAACCCAAATCAAACTGCTTTTTCGTAGGGTCAACTGTGCGCTCGACGTTCAAACTGACCTTATCAAGAACGCCGCTGTTTTTGAAACTGTTATATCCGATAAAAGTTGCTCCTCCTTTTTGAGGCCTGGTGAAGTCATGAAAGAAACCGGCTTGTACATAGCCGTAGACGTTAATCCCGGATTCACTCAATGGTTTAGCCACTCCTAGCTTATCAAAAATGCTCATCAATAGCGTATACGACGGTTCAGGCGCTGGCGTAGGCGTAGCAACTGCTGAAGGCGTTACCGGCTTTATCGCCGCCGCGCTACCGGAATCATCTGCCAAAACCAAAGGAATATTTACCCCAAGAAAACATAACCCCAAAAGCATTACTACCCCGCTGCTTATGATACCCTTGAATCTACTATGAAGAAATTTCTCCATTTCTTTCTCCTTTCTTAAACAATCGCTTTATCCATTTTTTCTTTTGTACGTATACGAATACAATTATCCAACGGAATTACGGCAACCTTGCCGTCACCCGCCTTGCCGGAAAAACATTCTTTTAAGATTACCGCAAGAATTTCGTTCACCTGAGAATCAAGAGCATATATTTCTATCTTAGTTTTATGCACGAAAAGGAAACTTTCCGGCCTTATGCTCTGGACACCAAAACCGCGCACCTCACTTACCGTCATTCCCCCTATCCCCACTCCAAGGAGCCCCTCAGTCAGGTCTTTTAGTTTTTCCGAACGAATAATGCATTCAATCTTCTTCATCATCACACCGTTAAGTTTATGTTACTTACACCGCCCAAACACCAGTTTCTCCTGTGCGGATACGCATAGCCTCTGACGCATCTGTAACAAATATCTTACCATCTCCGACATTACCAGTGCGCACAGCCTCACTCATAACATCCATTATCTGCGGCACATCCCATTCCTTCACTACAACATCAACCTTTACTTTGGGAATAAAAGTTATCCTGTCGGGATCTGCATCTCCACTCAAACTGCCCTTCTGCCTGCCGAATCCTTTTACTTTTGTGACAGTCATACCTAAGATACATTCGTCTTCTTTAAGAGCCTGCACAACTATATTAAGCTGTTCAGGTCGAATCACGCCTGAGACGATCTTCAAACGATAAGTCTTACGTACGGTAGTTACAGCAACATATATTAAACTCACCAGCGCCCACCCTCCTGCAATCATAAAACAGATCTTTGCTTCTGCCTTGGCGTCAGCATTGCCAATAATATAAAGGTATAAAATACCTATGGTCATAACAATATTGGAGATAACCCCCAGAATGGGGATAATGCTGTGTTTTACGATATTGAAATCTTTCCTGCCTTTAAACGCCACAATAGTCCATATACAAGTGAGGCCATAAAGTATGAACGTCCCCAGGTTTGAGGCAAGCGTAATACCAATAAGCCCCACAACGGAACGAACACCGATAGCCCCGACTACCGAAGTAACGAGAATCAGGGTGGCAAGAGAAACATGCGGCGTAATATACTTAGTGTGTATGAAACCCAGAGAAGAAGGCAATTCCCGGTCCTCAGCCATACCGGCTGAAACCCGCATTGCCGTATTCATACAGCTTAAGGTTGTCCCAATTACCGCGATAGCTACGGTAATTGCCATAGTGATCATCAAACCGAATCCAAGACCCGGAACCAATGAATCGCCGATGAGTTTTGCAAGATCCCCTATCGGAGCGCTTGACGCTGCGGCAGCGCTCAATCCGGTTACAGCACTTGCTCCGCTTCCTGAAACTAACTTTTCACTGATCATAAGGCCTGCGCCGAAGTATTGAAAAAGGTAAGCAAATAGCCCCTGGACAATAAGAGAGATAATTATCGCTTTAGGAATCGTTGTTTGCGGGTCTTTTGTTTCTGCCGCTAAAGCCGTACAGCTTTCAAAACCGACTAAAATCAGAATAGCTATAGTAGACTGTACCAAAATACCCTGTAAAGAATGTATCTTAATAATATCCAGGCCGCCGCTAAACGCCCATTGCGTTGCGTGTTGAGGATTAGCAAGACGATACCATATAGCCAGGACGGTAAAAATTATCAGGGTGATCCACTGGATAATATTAATCCAAATCGCCGTTAAGGTTGATCCGGTCACCCCCCTGTATGCAATATAACCAGTCACAACCGTAAATATAACACCAATGATAGTTAAATTCGCTATTGATAATGACTGTCCTGTAAATTGGTTATAAATATAACCGATTAACGTCGCCATCATTGCTACCATTACCCCCGGATAAACCCAATAAAAAAGATGGGCTGCCCATCCGGTAGCAAGCTTTGCTACACGGGCTATTGAAGTTGGACCGCTGACTTTTTCTTTGCGGGAATCTAAAAAAGCTTTCTCCGCAAAATAAGTACAGCTTGCAAAACCTGCTTCAGGATAAATCTTCGCCAGTTCCGAATAAGATAATGCTGTCAAGAAACAAACAGCTAAAGCTAACGCGATTCCCGCCCAGAGATCGTTTGCAACGGAGGCACCGTTCGGAGCCGTAGCAGCAGCTTGAAGCTGAAAGGTAATCCACAAAAAAGCACCCGGAGCAATCAATGCCATAGCGTTCATCGCAGCCCCCATCAGCCCAAGCTTAGGCTTTACTAACGATGAATCATTTTGATTTTGAGCCATGTTAATTCTCCTTTCGCACCTGTTAATAAAAAAGCGTCTTTTTTATCCACCCTGGATTTAAAAGACGCCTGCGTCCTGATAACTGTTTAAAAATAAAAAAGCGCTCCATAATTGGAACGCCTATGTCTTTTTTCGCATCTCTGCGAACCTTACAATAGTACAAGTAAAAAAAGGTTAATATTGGTAACCTGAATTTTTACTTACTCGCTAAAATAACCGCCCCTGCTTAACCATGATACTTATTAGTAACCGGCATGCGCCTGTCCCGGCCAAAGGCTTTAGGTGTAATCTTTATACCCAGAGGAGACTGCCTGCGTTTATATTCATTCTTATCGACCATGCCGATAGTCTTATTAACCGTTTCTTTATCAAAACCTAAAGAAATAATCTTTGATAAATCCTTATCCTCCTCAACATAGGCTTTTAGGATCGCATCCAGTATTTCATAAGGCGGCAAAGTATCCTGATCCTTCTGATCAGGTTTAAGCTCTGCAGTAGGCGCTTTTGTAAATACGCGCTCCGGGATAACCTGGCAGATGGAATTCCTGTATCGGGCTAATTTATAAACTAATGTTTTGGGCACATCTTTTATCACGGCAAAACCGCCGGCCATATCGCCATAAAGAGTGGCGTAACCTGTGCTCATCTCTGATTTATTTCCTGTAGTCAAAACCAGCCAGCCAAATTTATTGGAAAAAGCCATCAGGATATTGCCCCTTATGCGCGCCTGCAGATTCTCTTCTGCTGTATCTCTTCCCAGCCCCGCAAAATGTGGCTCAAGCACCAACAGGTAAAATCTGAATATTTGCTCTATAGAAATGGTGATAAATTTAATCCCTAAATTTTTCGCCAGCGCCATAGCGTCCTCCTGCGACTGGTTGGAAGAATAACGTGAAGGCATAAATACCCCGGTAACATTTTCCTTACCCAGAGCATCAACCGCCAGAGCTCCCACAAGCGAAGAATCAATCCCGCCGCTTAAACCAATTATAACTTTCTGGAAACCGTTCTTAAGCACATAATCCTTGAGCCCTAAAACCAACGCCTGGCAAACCTCTGCTGCGGGCTCTAAAATCTTAGGCTCCTCCTGAATAACTAAAGCTTTTTTTGGTGTCGGCAAAGTACCTGGGATTTTAATTATTTTTTTCGAAGACCTAGACCTGCTTACAGGAATATTTAAATCCTGAATTAATAAATCTTCAGCAAAGGCCTTGGCGCGGGCCAGTATCTTACCCTTATTATCAACAATCATACTTTGTCCATCAAATACCAGCTCATCCTGGCCACCTACAAGGTTGGTGTAAACTACAAATACGCCGTTAGTCTTAGCCTGATTAGTAATCACCGCCTGTCTTTCCTTAAACTTAGCCATATAATAAGGAGAGGCGTTGATATTAAGGATTAATTTCGCGCCCGCATCTGCCTGAGAATTTGTCGGCCCGGACGCAACCCAGATATCCTCGCAGATATTGACCCCGAAGATAAAATCACCGATCCCAAAAACCAGCGCCTTATTCCCAGGGTTAAAATAACGCTTCTCATCAAAAACCCCGTAATTAGGCAGTAAAATCTTACGGTAGACCCCTTTGATTTGCCTGTTGTAAATTATTGCCGCGGCATTATATGCTTCTTTAGGCCCGCCATCGGCAAAACCTACAACCGCAATAATATTGCCGGAAATAGTTTTTGCTAAACTTTTCAAGGCAAAAACATTATCACTGATAAATTTTGGTTTTAACAAAAGGTCTTCAGGGGGGTAACCACAAAGCGCCAATTCCGGAAAACAGATTATATCTGCGCCGTAATCTTTTGCTTTTCTTATATACTGGCTGATCTTGACGGAATTTCCTTGCAGATCGCCAACAGTGGAATTTACCTGTGCGATTGCTACACGCAAAGTTTTGTCTTTCATTTCTTTTTGGTTCTTATATCTTTGGCCAAAATAATCGCTTCCGCTACTTCACGCATGGATTTACGCATATCCATACTTTGTTTCTGGATTAAACGGTATGCCTCCGAAGAAGGGATATTCGCATCCTGCGAAAGTATATCTTTTGCCCGCTCGACCACTTTACGCGTTGTTAATGCCTCTTCGGCGGAACGCACACGCAGGTCCAACTCTGCGTTCTCAATGGCCAGAGCCGCCTGGTTAGCTAAAGCAGTCAAAAGGTCTAATTCGTGCTTAGAAAACTTATGTTTCTTGGAAGTATAACAGTTAAGCACGCCGATAACCCTCCCCTTTACGGCTAGCGGAACGCAGGCCAAAGAGCAGAGCCCTTCTTTATTAGCCACATCTTGATTTAAGTAGCGTGTATCTTCCTTAACATCCAAAACACAGATTAGTTTATTACCCCTGGCAACTACTCCGGCTATACCTTCACCTAAAGGTATATTAGGTTTTTTATTGTAGGCCTCGGATATGGACTGGGTGGCTTTAACCACCAGCTCTTTTTTATCAGGATCAAGCAACATTAAAGAAGAGATTTTGGAATTCATAACCTCGGCGGTAACCTGAACCACCAGGCGCAATAACTCTTCTAAATACATCCCCGAGGTAATCAAATTAGCGACTTTAGAGATTGCCTCAATCTGTTTTACATAAACCTGAAAATTATCTTTCTTTCTAACAACCATTATCTCCTCTTTTCTATAAACCTTCTTAACCTGATTAGGGCTTCCTTTAAATTATCCAAACTGGAAGCATAAGAAATCCTGATATAGCCTTCTGCGCTTGAGCCAAAAGCCGTGCCCGGAACAACCGCTACCTTCTCCTCCTCTAACAGCTTACGCGAAAAATCCATCGAGGATAAACCCGTGTTCTTTATAGAAGGGAAAAGATAAAAAGCACCCTGTGGTTTTAGGCATTTCAAACCCAGGAGATTTAACTCCGCCGCCATGAATTGGCGCCTACGGTTATATTCACGCTTCATCTGTTCAACTGAACTCTTTCCGCTAACCAATGCCTCTGCAGCCGCCATCTGACTGGTAATCGGAACACACATAATTGTATATTGATGAATCTTAGTCATTGCCGCGATAATCTCTTTCGGTCCGCAGGCAAAACCTACGCGCCAGCCGGTCATAGCGTAAGATTTGGAAAAACCGTTAAAATAAACTGTGTTCTTCTTTGCCCCCGGCAAAGTAGGAAAAGCAGTGTGGTTAAAATCATAAGTTAAATCACCGTAAACTTCATCGCTGATACAAAGTATTTTATGCTTTAACAAAACTCTATTGAGTTCTTCCAGCTCTTTGCGCCGATATGAAACACCCGTGGGATTGGTAGGATAATTTAGAACCATACCCTTAGTTTTCTTATCGATATGTTTTTCTAAAAGCTTAGGTGTAATTTTAAATCCATCTTTTGAAGTATCAATATATACCGGAACCCCACCTGCGAGCTCCGTAACCGGGCCATATGAAACGTAACTGGGTTGAGGAATTAATATTTTGTCACCGGGGTTAACTATT
>Ga0265316_10001344_pt1 | contig 26455 bp, 27 predicted proteins | sample 4522metaG_FD_202092 | JGI IMG/M metagenome (GOLD analysis project Ga0265316, IMG submission 202092) | Rhizosphere microbial communities from Carex aquatilis grown in University of Washington, Seatle, WA, United States - 4-5-22 metaG | ecosystem: Host-associated > Plants > Roots > Rhizosphere >... | reverse complement strand
CTTGAGCTGGCCCAGGATCTGGGGCTCGCCGACCACCATGGAATCCAGGCTGGCGGCCACGCGGAACAGGTGATGGATGGCGTCGCGGCCTTCGTGCCGGTAGAGGTGCGGCGCGATGGCGTCCGGACGGACGGCCTTGCGATCGGCCAGGAAAGAGTCGACGATGGCCTGCGGGTCGGACTGGTCGTCCGCGGTAACGGTGATCTCGACGCGGTTGCAGGTGGAGAGGATGACGGCCTCCAACACGCCGTGGCGGCCCTTCAGATCGGCCAGCGCGGCCGGCAGCGTCTCCGGACGAAAGGCCAGGCACTCGCGCACCTCGACGGGTGCGGTTTTGTGACTTACGCCGGTGAGGTGCAGCTTCATTGTTTGAACAGAAGGTTGCCCAGCCGGGCGTGGGCCGCCCAGGTGAGGGCCGAGAAGCCCACCACCGTGACCGTCATGACGGCGGCTTTGCGCCCGCGCCATCCGGCCACGGTGCGCAGGAACACCAGCGCCATGTAGATGCCCCAGGTAAAGAACGAGATGGCGATCTTCGGCTGGCTGATCCAGGCGGTTTTCAATTCGATGAAGCCCCAGGTGCTGCCGGCAATTACAGCCAGGGTGATGAGCACGAAGCCAACGGCCATGGATTTGGATATGACGTCGTCTAACGTTCCCAGCGGGGGCAGCCGATAGTAGAATTTGTGGGGCTTCTTGCTTTTCAGCTCGCGTTCCTGAAACAGGTACAGCAGCGACGCCACGGCGGTGAGCAGCAGCGCCGCATAGCCCAGCAAAACCAGCACGATGTGCACCGTGAGCCAGGTATTGCGCACCACCGGGCTGGACCAGGCGCTGACCGGGTTGCCCATGGTGGCCACCAGCGCCGCCACAAAAACCAGCGGGAAGATGAACACGCTGAGGCTTTCCAGTTTGTAGCGCCAGTGGGCGAACAGATAGAGCAGCACCACGAGGAACGCGCACATAGAGAGCGTTTCGTAGAAATTGGTGATGGGGCAGCGATTGTTGACAATGCCCTCTTCCACGATGGATACGAAATGAAACACCGAGCCCAGGGCGAACGCGCCCAGGGCCACGCGGAACAGATGCTCGCGGCGGCGGACCAGCGTGAGGATAGCGTGCAGCAGGCCGAGGGAGTACAACGCCGCGGCCACGCGCAGCCAGATAACGCTCATTTCAGCCATGGGACGATCCGGAAATCTCTAAGTCCTTCATTCACAGTATATCTTGTGGGGTATGGGGGAAGGGCTGAAAGAAAATGGGGGTAGCCGAGGCGTTCCTTGCGGGGTGGGTGCAGGTCAGGCTCGGGGCGCGTTTTGGTTGCTGATGAACTCGCCAATGGCGATCACCAGCTTGTCGATGCGCTCGTCGGTCTCGCGCGCATGCTGCCGGATGCGCTCATCGGCCTCGCGCCCCTGCTGCCGGATGCGCTCGTCGGTTTCGCGCATACGCCTCTCGGTCTCTTGGAACTGGGTAGCCACCTGGTCGAACCGGGCTGCCACCTGATCGAAGCCGCGGCGCGTCTCAGTCGCCAGATCGGCGACCAGTTGCTTGAGCGAGCCGTGGTCTTCCTTGAGCGAGAGATGGTCCTCGCCGATTATTTCGACGAGCTGTTCCAGCCGGTCCAACCGCTCGCCATGCGTTTTCGTCGCCATATTGGTATTGTCTCATGCTGGCGTCGAGGCTTACTCAACGCTCGCCGGCATCCGGGCCACAAGCCCACGCGCGACGGCTCTCCGCGCCGGCCGTCAGGGCTGGAGGGTCAGCGCGGCTTTTCCCGCGGGACCGGCGTACACCAACTCGACCGAGTCGATGCGATCGCTCTTGCCGCGGTATTGGAAGAAAAGCAGCCCCGCCACAGGAAGAGTGCGGTCTCCCTCCGGCAGCGCGGCTTTTTGAACTTTTTGTTCCATGATGCGCTGGAGCGGCAGCGGCATATGCGGCGGCGGGGGCGGCGGGGCGCCGGAATCCTGACCGTTTCCACCCGTCGAGAGGCCGCCGCTTTTCGACTTCTCCCCCACCGGCTCCGGCGGTTCCCAGTTGGGATCTTTGAGAGACGACAAAACCATGCCGAAAGGCCGGCTCGGCAAGGGCTTCTTTCCGTTGATGCGGAGCGAAAAATCGCTGGCGTTGACGGTGAGGTGCTGCCCCGGCGCACCGAACAGGCCGGTTTCCACCACCACGTAATCTTCCGTGGAAAACTCACTTTGCGGTGTGGGGACGGCATGTCTCATGAATTCGGCCCCGAGGGTCACCGTGCCCGCCTTCGCACGGGCCTGATAATCGGCCGGACCGCCCCTGGGGGCCATACCATGGCCCTCGGTGGTGGGCGCTTCCTTGGTGGCAGGTGTGGCTGGCTGTTGCCCTTGTGCGCACAAGCACAGGGCCACCACCCAGAGACAGATTCGCAACGCGGCAGGGAATCGCATATCAGTTTCCAAGCTAACATGCCGGAGCCGCCGCCGGGAGAGGTCCCGGGCGGCCCAGGTGTGGTCGGGCAGCCACGGAGCCGGTCCTGGGCGTGGCGCCGGAAGGCGGACCAAATCGGCGGGCGCCAGGGCGGGTCCACGGCAGCGCCAGGGGCAGTCATGCAGCCGCGGGGCTTTGGGCCGGGCGTCGCGAGGGACCTCGTGCGTGGCTTCCGTGCGGACCCACGGCCAGCCCCGGGGGTGCTGACGGTAGCCGCGTGCCCCCGCAGGCCCGCGCGACAGCCGCCAAGAGCAAGCCGTTCCCCCCTACTCGAAGTTGCGGCGGAACTGGTCGAACTCTTGTCTCAAGGCCGCCAGGTCGGCTTCCAGTTTGGCGATGCGGTCGCGATCGCCGGACACTCGCTCGGCGGCCGGCGCGGGCGCTGGCGCCTCGTCCGCCTCCTCCACGTCGCCTGCCAGAAGTTGCGCCCAGCGCTGCTCTTTGAAGCCGGTGCGCCGCGGCAGCTTCTTCACGAACTCCATCTCGGCCAGACGGTTCAACGTGGACTCCACGGCTTCCAGGTCGTCGAACGTGTACAGGCGCTCGCTACGGCCGCGGAGTTCGCCCGGGGTCTGGGGTCCGCGCAGCATAAGCACGCACAGCAGGGCTGCCTCGCGCCGGCCCAGGTTGAACTTCTCGGTGAACCGCTGCTCGTGCTTGGGGACGCGGCCGTCTCCGCTGACGCGCATGGCCAGTGCCTTGTTGCGAAGGCTCTGGAGTGCGTCTTCCACGGTATCGTCGTCGTAGGATACCACCGGCTCGCGATTGGATTTCTGATTGCACGCGTTCACCAGGGCGTTGGTGGATAAAGGATAGTAGTCCGGCGTAGTGATTTCTTTTTCGAGAAGCGCGCCCAACACGCGCGTTTCCGTGGAGTCCAGTTGCCAGTCCATGTCTTCAGTTTACGTGTTACGATGTGCGCAGATGTCGCCCGCACATCGTCCCCATTGGTCCCATTTTCTGCTGGCCGGAATCCTGGTGGCCGCGTTCCTGCTGCAGAGCTACTTTTCGAGCGGGCAAAAGAGTCCGGTTTTCGACGAACCGCCGCACATCGCTTCCGGGCTTTCCTACCTGGAGACGGGCGCGTTTCATTTCAATCTGCAGCATCCTCCGCTGCTCAAAGAGATGAGCGCGGTTTTCCTGTCGCTGGCCGGCATCCATTGGCCCCAAACCCCGTTGGCGCAGAAACTGATTCACGGGGGGCCGGACAGCACCAACATCGATTGGCCCGCGGGCAACGCCATCATCCTCAACAACGGCCCGGATCGCGTAATGTTCTGGGCGCGGCTGCCGTTCATTCTGCTGGCGGGGCTGTTGGGTGTGACCATCTACGCGTGGGGGCGGGAGCTTGCCGGTCCCGCCGCGGCCCTGGGCGCTCTGTTCCTCTATGCGTTCGACCCCACCATCCTGGCGCACTCGTATCTGGTGACGACGGACGCCGGTCTAGCCGCTTTTTCGGTGCTGTTTTTCTTCGCCTTGTGGCGCTACGTGCGCCATCCAAGCCGCCGGCGCATGGTGTTGTGCGGCCTCGCCATGGGCGCGGTATTGTCGGCGAAGTTCTCCGGACTTTTCTGGCTGCCCGTGGCGGCGGTGCTGCTGGCGGCCTCCCTGCGCTGGCCCCACGCGCAATTTGCCGATAAAGCTGCGGAGCCGGAGACTCCGCCGCCTTCGCCGCGCGTCGCCAGGGCGGGGCCGAACAGCCCGTGTCCCTGCGGCAGCGGAAAGAAGTACAAGAAGTGCCACGGAGCCGGCCGGGCGAAGCCGGAGCAGCGCGCGGAGCGGAGCGTCGATCGCCGCAAGATCCTGGCATGCGCCGGCGCCTTCCTCGCGATGTGCGTCATCGCGGTCGTGGTGGTGGAAGCGCTTTATTTCTTCCCCAGCGACCCGTTTCTGTATGTCACCGGCCTAAAGCTGGTCAATGCCGATCATCGCGCCGGCTATCAGGTGTATTTGCACGGCACTCTCGCCAGACGGTTCTCCAGCTATTTTGTGGAGGCTTATCTGCTGAAGGAGCCGCTGGCCGCGATCCTTTTAGCCGCCGCGGGGCTGTGGGTGTTGCTGCGGAGTAAGTCCACGCCAATCCTGACCAAGCTGTTTCTGCTCCTTCCGCCGCTGGTTTTCCTGGCGGCCATGACGATTTTCGCCGACGACATGGGGGTCCGCTATCTCATTCCGGCCCTGCCCTTCGCCTATCTGCTGGGAGGAATTGGCTTGGCCGCGCTGTCCGGAAAGAGATTCGTCTGGGGACGATATGTTGCCGTGGCTCTGTGCGCATGGGTGGCAATAGAAGCGGCGGGAATCTATCCCGACCACTTGTCCTACTTCAATGAGACGGCGTGCCTGCTGGAACATCCCGGCCGGATCGGGTGGGATGGGGGCAGCCGCTGCGGCCCGCTGTGGCTGGACGACAGCAATGTCGATTGGGGCCAGGGCGTGAAACAATTGCGCTCGTGGATGGCCCGTCATGGCAACGGGCGCAAGCTCCGGCTGGCGTACTTCGGCAGTTTTCCCGCGGAGGGCTCCGGCCTGCAGTTCGAAAAAGTGGAGCCCACCAGCCTGATGGCCGATCCGTCTCCGGGTTTGTACGCCGTGAGCGCGCACATAGTGGCGCACCTCCCCGCCGAATGGGCAGAGACCACGCCGGGCGCGGGCTCATGGATGCGCCGGGTCGCGCCGGTGGATATCGTGGGGCACGCGTTCTACATCTACGACGTGCGGTAAGGGCTCCTGTGATAACCTCGAAACTATGCTTTTCGAGTCCGACAAGGTGATGTTCGAAATCTACCGCGAAACCGAATACACGGGGCAATACCGCGTGGTCTACTTTACCGAACTGCAGGACCACAACAAGGAAGCCGAGATCAACCATGCCCTCGCCGGCGAGCATTTCTTCGACGGCTTCATCAAGAATTACGGCAAAGACGAAGCCAAGGAGATCATCGCTTCCCTGCTCGGCCGGCTGAACAACGGCGAGCGCGTTGACCCCCAGGAAGTCGAGCGTGCGCTCGGCGACCACATGGCCTGAGGAACGCGATTTTGCGAATCACCCGCTTCCCGGCCCTCTCCGAGCCGCAATTCTTCGGCTGCACGGCCGCATTCGTCGACTCCCTGTTCGGCGAGCTGAACGCCGCCGCCAGCGTCCTGCGCCGCCTCGAAGGCCAGTCCAAAGGTGCGGCCTTCGCCTACGAGATGACGCTCGATACGCACCGCTATGGCGCCCTGATCGTGCTCGACCGCTGGTCGGCGCTGGTCCGCGCGTTCGGTCCGCACCTGCGGCTTTCGCGCCGGCAGACCATCGTCGAAGCCGCGCCCGAGCGCCTCGAAACCGCGGAGTCGATTCTGGCCAACGCCAACCGCGTGTTGGACGCCGCCGCCAGCTACTCGGGCGCGGTGGTGGAGGCCTGCACGCTGGCGTTTCAATCCCTGCGAACCACCTTTGCGGAGGAATCGGCCGAGGCCGGTCAATCGGCCAAACTGGGCCCCATGCTGCCCGAGGACTACACCAGCGCCCGCCGCATCTTTCTGGAAGACCTGGCGGCCCGGTGAGGGGAGGCGGATGCGGGAAGAGGGAAGGCAGAAGGGGGAAGCCAGAATCCCGCGGCCGCGCGCGTCGCCATTCCCGCTTCCCAACCGGGGGACAATATCCTTGATGACCCCGGACGATTTTCGCCGCATGGCCCTGGCGCTCCCCAAAGCTGCGGAGAGCGCACACATGGAGCATCCCGACTTTCGAGTGGGCGGGAAGGTTTTTGCCACGCTCGGTTATCCCGACCGGAATTGGGCCATGGTCAAGCTCAATCCCGAGCAGCAGGCGCGGCTGGTCGAATCCTTCCCCGGTGTCTTCGTGCCGGCGAAGGGCGCGTGGGGACGCGGCGGCGCCACCTGCGTGCTGTTGAAAGCCGCCCGCAAAGCCGTGGTGCGCGACGCGCTGGCTGACGCCTGGCGTCAGGTGGGCGGCGGATGAGACGAAGACAGAATCCCGCGGCCTCGCGCGTCGTCATCCTGGCTTCCGTCTTCCCGCTTCCCTCTTCTTGCTTTCGCGAGGCGCCGGAAGGGGAACGGTCGAATCCCGCGGCCTCGCGCGTCGCCATCCTGGCTTCCGTCTTCCCGCTTCCCTCTTCTTGCTTTCGCGAGGCGCCGGAAGGGTAACGGCCGAATCCCGCGGCCCCGCGCCGCCATTCTGACTTCCCTCTTCCCTCTTCCCTCTTCTTCCCTCCCTAACGGCCGATCAGCACCGCGACGCCGGCGGGCGCCACCACCAATCGATCGATGCGGAATCCCATGGCGATGGGACGGCCGATCATCGCTTCGGGATACAGCGGCGTGACGAAGTTCTGGACCAGGAAGTCCAGCACCGGGCCATCGATCTCCAGGCCCGCAATCTCCGCCCGCTGGACCTCCACCGTCACCTTTCCGGCGCTGGAACGCACGCGCGCCGTGACGCTTACCGGCCGCTCGCCATCCAGCAGTTTGGCCATCAGCCAGCCCGGCTGAAAGCCCTGGGCGCGCCGCACCTTACCGAAATCCACCAAAGCCCGGCCGGTGACGACGTCCGGTGCCTCCACGGCCACTTGCGGATCGCGGACGCCCACCGGCGCTTCGTGCTCGGCCATGGCGTTCAGCTCTCGCAGGCTAAGGTCTACGCGCGTACCGGGCTGCAGACGGCCGCTCTCGATCAGGTCGACCTTCTGGCGGGCGGAGGAATAGACATCGTACGCCGATGCGAACGTTATGGTCAGTACCAGCAGGATTCCCTGGAGCGCGCGCCTCACGCTTTTATTGACGCGCGCCCGGTGGACGCAGTTGCCTTTTCGGGTCATACCACCCACTAACTGTGGATTAGTTCTCAGCTTACCGTAACTGCGATTCTCTTGCAGCAAGCCGGAACGCCTGGAATCAACGACATAGCTCGCCGGGAGGTGGATTTCCAGAGTGGCGCGCCGGTTGCCTATAAGGGAGTAACGGAGTCCATTATGTCAGTTCCAGTGGCAGTCGGTGTTGCCTTGGGGGTCGTGGCCGTCCTGGTGGCCGGGCGGATGCTGTGGAGCTGGTGGAAATTCCGCGGCCTCCGGGTGGTCAACTGCCCGGAGAATCGGCAACCCGTGGGTGTGGTGGTAGATGCCGGCCATGTGGCCGCCACGGCACTCGCTGGCGCACCGCAATTGCGGCTCACCTCCTGCACGCGCTGGCCGGAACGGGCCGGCTGCGGACAGCAATGTCTCAGCCAGGTGGAAGCCGCACCGGAAGACTGCCTGGTTCGCAACATCCTGGTGCGATGGTACGCCGGCAAGCGGTGTGCGATTTGCGGGCGGCCGTTTGGCGAGATTCCGCTGGCCGGTGTAAAGCCGGCGGTACTTCTTGCCGATAAAAGATCTGTGGAGTGGAGCGAGATTCCAGCCGACCGATTACAGGAAACGCTGGCGGCCGCGTCGCCGATCTGCTTCGCCTGCCACATGGGTAACACGATGGTCCGCGAGCATCCGGAGCTGGTCGTCGACCGGACCCGGTTCGAGGGCCGTAGCAGCAATTGAGATTCGGGGGCCCGCATCATGAAATCGTTGTTTCTCTGCCTCGCGCTGGCGGCAGTGCCGGCCTTCGGGGGACAACGTGGAGCATCGTTAGCTCCCATTGCCTTGTACACACAGTTCCAGCCAGAACCGCCAGCCGCGGTTTTGGAATCGCTCCAAACCGAAGTGGAATCGATCATGGCGCCGATGGGCCTGAATTTCGAATGGCGGTCGCTGGGCGATTCCAAAGGAAACCAGGTTTCGGTGGAGTTGGCCGTCATCAACTTTAAGGGCCGCTGCGACGTCGGCGGAATGTTTCCGCGCCACGCGAGCCCCGGCGCGTTGGGCTGGACCCACATCAGCAACGGCATCATCCTCCCGTTTGCCGACGTGGATTGCGAAGCGGTTCGTGGATTCCTGCAAAGGCCGCTCCTGGCGATGCGGCCGGAGGAGCGTGCGCAAACTTTCGGTCGAGCGCTCGGCCGCGTGCTGGCGCATGAGCTCTACCACATCTTTGCCAACACCACCAGGCACGGCTCGGACGGTGTCGGCCGGGAATTCTACAGCGTGCAGGACCTGCTCGCGACCGGCTTCCAGTTTGAGGCGCGGGAATCGCAGGCGCTGAGGGATAGCAAAGCCCATACGGCGCTGTCCGCCGCCGCCAACGCCACGGAGTTCTAGCCCGGGGATGGGCGGGGTGCCCCAGGGGCGCCCGAGGCCACCCGGTTGCAACCGCCAGCTTCGCTATAATCCCGAGTGTGGCCGTTTCCGAACTCGATCTCTATCGCCAGCAGTTTGAACAGATCCAGCAGCAAGCCTGCGAATTGACCGCGGGGCTCGACGAAGCGCGCTTCAACTGGCGCCCTTCCCCCCAGGATTGGTCCATCGAAGAATGCCTGGCTCACCTCATCATGGTCGGGCAGTGGGAGATCGGGTCCATCGAAGAAGCCATCGGCCGAGCGTGGAAACGGGGAATCACGGGCCAGGGTCCCTTTGAGTACGGTGCGATAGACCGGTTCCTGGTAGACCAGACGGAACCACCGGTGCGCAGCCCCTTGCCGGCGCCACGGCACTTCGCTCCTTTGCACGGCCAACCCGTAACTGCCGTAATGCCAACCTTCCTCCACCTCCAGAGCCAGTTGATTCTTCAGCTCGCGCGCGCCGAGGGTCTGCACCTGAGGCGCGTCAAAGTCGCCACCCCCATCTCGCCCCTGCTGAAAATGAGTCTCGGCATGATGTTCGCGCAAATCGCCGCCCACGAGCGCCGCCATTTCGAGCAGGCCCGGCGCGTCCGCAAAAAGCTGCCGCTCGAAAGGGCCATCCGCTGATTCGATACGACGGCGTTGTGCGCCAACCCACCGGCTGGGGGAGCGAGTGTGCGGCCGCGGCGGACGGAAGCCGTGCATGCGTGTGATCGATGCGCCGCTGGGCCTTGAGCCAGCGGCCGGCGCGGCGGATGGGATTGTGCTTCGCGTGCGCCAACCCACCGGCTGGGCCTTGAGCCGGCGGCCGGCGCGGAGAACGGAAGCAGCTACTCCAGGGCGGCGGCTTGCTGCGCGGCGATCATGCGGCGGGCATGCACGCGGATCTGCGGGAGTTGCGTCCAGAAAATGCCGGCCGCGGCCAGACAGATCACGCCGCCCATGGCGACGGTGGCGGGCGCGCCGAAGCGGTCCGCCACGAAACCAGCCAGCAGGGCCCCGAAGGGGGCCATCCCAGTGAACATCATCGAGTAAACCGACATCACACGGCCGCGCAGGTGGTCGGGCACCATGCTCTGGATGAGGGTATTGCTCGATCCCATTTGCAACATCATGGCGAAACCCACGGCCACCAGGATGGCGGCGGAGAACCAGAAAGTCCGCGAAAGCGCGAAAATCACCAGTCCGGCGCCGAGGGCCGTGGCGGCCGCGGCGATCCAGCCGCTCAGTCCCTTCAGGGTCTGGCGGCTGGCCAGTAGGAGGGCGGCGGCCAGGGCGCCAACTCCCGCGCTGCCGGTCAACCAACCGAGCGCTTTGGGGCCGCCGTGGAGAATGCGGTCGGCAAACACCGGCATCAACACGGTGAACGGCATGGCGGTCACGCTGGCGATCCCCAACAGGATCAGCAGGGCGTGGATTGCCGGATGGCGAATCACGAAGCGAAAACCTTCCGCGATATTGGCGGCCGGAGACCCGCGCTGTGCCACGGCCTGGTGCGGCGCCACGCGCATCAACGCCAGCCCCACGATTACGGCGATGTAGCTGATGCCGTTGGCGAAGAAGCACCAGCCTTCGCCGATGGCGGCAACCAGTATGCCAGCGATGGCCGGGCCCAGCACGCGCGAGGCGTTGAACATGGAGGAATTCAGGGCGATGGCGTTCATCAGGTCGGCTTTGCCCACCATTTCCACGATGAACGACTGGCGCGCCGGGATGTCGAAAGCGTTGACCGCTCCCAGCAGGGCGGAGAGCACGAAGATGTGCCAGATCCGGACGGTCCCGGTAAGGGTGAGGGCCGCGAGCCCGAGGGCCAGCAACATGGCGCTGGTCTGGGTGGCGATAACCACCCGCTGCCGGGGGTATTGGTCGGCGACGATGCCGCCCAGAGGGGCCAGGAAGAAGATAGGGATCTGGCTGGAGAAGCCGACTGCGCCGAGCAGGACCATGGAACCGGTCAGCCGGTAGACCAGCCAAGCCTGGGCAAGATTCTGCATCCAGGTGCCGATCAGGGAGATGAGCTGGCCGCTGAAGAAGAGTTGGAAGTTGCGGTACTGCAGCGCCCGCAGTGTGGCGGGAAGTTTCGGCACAATGTCTATTCTAACGGCCTATCCCGGCGGAATGCCGGGCCAGCGCCGGACGGCGTGGCTACTTTGCCGGCGGCGGCAGGTTCATCCTGTCGAGAAAAGCCGCAAAACGAGGATCGGACTTTGGCAGATCCGGGGGCATCTGTAGGGGCACATCCAGGCCTGAGAGCAGGTAGGGCAAGCGGATATCGCGTTCGTCGTACGCCTCCCCGATCCAGGAGAAGAAGCGGTCCCAGTTCCCGGCAACCGCGGCTAACCGGGCAAAGACGGTGGCCGGTGTGGGCTGGTCGTCAGGCAGATCCTCAGCCTCGTCCAGCAACTGGCGCGCTCCCGACGGGTCGCCCTGTTGCGCCGAAAGGTATGCCAGCACGTACGCGGAAACCTTGGCTGCGGTGGGGGATTGGCGCAGCTCTTCCACCATTTGGCGCGACTTCTCTTTCTGTCCGGCCAACCACAACGCGCCCGCCAGCGCGGCGCGCGCCGTGCCATCGCCGGGACAGATTTCCACGGCCTTTTGGGCGAAGGGCAGCGCGCGTTCCGGCTGGTTGACCGAGAGGTACAGTTGGGCGGCATCGCCAAGGGTGACGCTCGACAGCGGATCGAGCGAGAGGGCGCGCCCGATTTCCGCAATGGCTTCGTCCGCGCGGCCCTGGGTCTCGAACCAATGTGCGCGCCAGCGCGCGGCGAGCGCGGATCCCGGGATCGATCGCAGAGCTTGATCGAACTGCTGATTGGCGCCGGCCCAGTCCCAGTCGTATTGCAGCTTGACGATGCCGAGCGCCAGGTGCGCTTCGCCGCAGCCGGGATCGAGCGCCACGGCGCGTTCGGCGGCATCGCGGGAGCCCGGCATGGCTTGGTTGGGCCGCGCCATTCCGGCATCCACACGATACTCCCTGGCGATGGATAACCAAGCCCACGCCAAGGCGAATTCCGGGTCGATGGCAGTAGCCTCTTCGAAGCGTTTGACGGCCTTGTCCAGGGCGCCACTCTCGGGGCGGTCGATCGAGTCGCGGCCCCGGAGGTAGGCGCGATAGGCTTGTTCCGGCGGCTGATGGCGATGAGCGCCGGGCCGGGAGGAGGGGATCCGAATCCGGTGGGCGACGGCGGCGGCAATCTCCTGCTCCAGTGGGATGACGTCCCGCGCGGGCACATCGAAGGTCTGCGACCAGAGATGGTAGCCGTCGGCCGCGCGGATCATTTGGGCGGTAATCCGCAGCCGGCCGCCGGCCTTGCGGAGGTTGCCTTCGAGCACCGCGGCCACCCCCAGTTGCCGGCCGATCTGCGAGATATCGCGGGCGTTGCCCTGGAACTGGAAGGCGGAAGTTCGCGCCGCCACGCGCAGTCCCGGCAGGCGAGTCAGGGCGTCGATGATCTCACCGGCGATGCCGCTGGAAAACCACGCGTCGTTCTTTTGCGGGCTGAGGTCCACGAGGGGCAGAACCGCCAGCGAACGAACCTCGGCGCTGGCCGCTCGGGCACGCCACCGGAAGCCGGCCCAACCGAAGAGAACCGTGCCTGCCAGGGCCCATGGGAGCCAGAGCCACAGGCGGCGCGCCGGTTGGCGGGTGCGAGCCGCTCTCTTGCGCACCGCGCCGGCGGCGCCGGTCGGGGGAGTTCCCGGATTCTCGGGGGAAGGGGGCCCAGTCATGCAGGTTATCTTTTCATTTTATGTTCAGCGGGGCAGCGATCAGCGTTCAGGTTTCAGCGTTCAGCAATCAGCCTTCAGCGAACCCGGCTTTCGAGTCGTGTAGCGGAGAGCTGAAAGCTGATACCTGAAGGCTCGCCTCACTGGTCCGGGTCTTCCGATTCCTCGCTCCTGGCGTCCACGCGGCGAACCTCAGCCAGGTGCTGGCTATACCGCTTCCGGAGCATTTTCCTGAGAGCCTCCTCGGTTACTCCCGACGCGGCGGCGGCCCGGCTCAGTTGACCTTCCGCCAGTTCCACTCCGCCGTAGAGCCGGGTGCCGGCCCAGCGAAGAAAAGTCGCGTCGTATTCGAACCCGAAGGCCGTCAGAGCCGGCAACGGGCGGGCGTAATTGTCCGGCAAGCCCAACTGCGCAAAGGGAAAACTGGATGCCCAGTCGGTGTGAAAGCCCACCCGCATGTTGTCCGGATTCACGGATACCTGGGCGTGGGTCACGCAATTCCACGGGGATAGGTCGTAGTGGTCGCGCAGCATCTCGGTCAACATGGCGGCGGAACGGACTTGCGCTGCGCTGACGGATGGTTCCACTTGTCCGGGCTCGGTGCGAGCTTCAAACGAAACGCCCAGGAAGCTTTCGTTCAGGTTCAGGTAAAACCAGGTATCGTCGGCCCAGACCGAGAAACCGGCATGATTGGCGGCATCGGTCTCGGGCACGATGCTGTAGACCCGGCCGAAGCGGTCGATCAGGAAATGGTAGGCGTATTTCCGGCGCACATAATCGAGCAGCGATTCGCCGATCCGCTTCAAGGTGCGGTTTTCGCTGGCTTCAAAAGGAGCCTGCCGGCTTTCGGTGGTATGAAAGACGATGCCGGCCGGCTGGTTGCGGCGCACGCCGGAGGAGTCGGGGCGGTCCACCGGAAAGGCCAGATAGGAACGGGGATGGTTGGCCACCATGTACCGGGTATCGATGCGCAGCCCGTTGCTGTAGGTCTCCGATTCCGCGGTCTTATCCACCAGCCAGACCTTCGCCGCGGGCGAAGCCGGTTTTTCGCTGAGGTGCGTTTTGGGAACCTCGGCAGCCACGGTTTTCACGCGCGCCGAGGCGCGGGTGAGGAAGAACGACCCCAGGACTGCCAATAACACCAGCGCCGCCATGCTGAGCTGCCAAATCGCCCGCCAGCGGCGCATCTGCGGAAAAGCCAACGGCCTGACTTTCTGCAGGTATTGCAAACGCGCCACCGGATCGTCGATCCGGCGCGCAAACCATTCAATCCACGGCCAGCAAATGGCCTGACTCAATCTTCTGCAGCCCATACCTAACCTACGCATAATATCGGCGGGATACGAACGGAACCTTAGTGCGAAAACGGGCACAGAATTCTCTCGGGCGCTATAAGGTTCCGAAGGGGATTTTCCGATCTGAAGTTGTGTGAGAGAATTCTACCCCCAGAGGTACTACCGAAGTGCACACATGGAAACCTGAAAAGCAGTCTCTTGAGACGGCAGATTGCGGGAGGTCATAAGTGTTTAAACGAATGTTCCAGCTCTCGCCCACCGAGAGCGAGACACCTTCGACAGGGCGGAACGGCTCGATCTTGCACCCCTCGGGCATGGCAAAGCTATCGAGCGCCTTGCAACGCGAGTCCGAACGGTCCGGCACTGGAGTTGCCGGCGCGGCCAAAGGGGTCGCACCTGCATTGGACTCCTTTGAGGAAGTTTACGTCAGCGCCGGGATCAAGGCGCCCGGCAAGAACTACACCATTCTGAAAGTCGCTGAGATGTTGAACAGCAAGCACTTGGCCGACATGGCGCCGGAAGCCAAGCGGAGTTCCCTGATGATGGCGCTGGAGGCTGCCGGGGCGGAAATCGGGGACCTGTTGCAGGACGCCGTGGCGCGCAACCGGGTGCTCGACGAGTACGAGGAAAAGCGGCAGGAGCACGTCAAAAGGTTCGAGGCAATCAAGGCCGATGAGAACGCCAAGCTGCATGCGGAGTTGGAGCGCCTGACCGCTCAGTACCGGTCCCGGATTCAGGCCAATTTGGACCAGGTGGCGCAGGAGCAGGACAATTCCCGCGGCTGGCAGAAGCGCAAGCAGATGGAGTCGCAGCGGATCACGGATGCGGCGACATTCTGCGTGCCGCAAAGCAACAGCCCGAGCGGCAACGTCAACGGCTTGACCGCCGTACTGGAGCGGGCGGCCTCGCCCCGGAGGTGAGCGTCATGATTGTCCTTTCCACATGCCTGGTAGTCTTTACGCTGACCGTGTGCATCCGGTTGGTGAGCCGCGACCGGCCGCTCGACCGGCACGAAGTGGATAGACTCAGGCGCTTTTCCGAGAAGCTGCAGCGAGAAGCATCCATGCCATTCGAATAAGTAGGTATTAGGAGAAGATCGATGAATAACACCGAACAAGAATACACACAGCCGCTGGGCCTCGATATCGGTACGAGCCGGATCGTGGCGGCGCGCAACGCGGACAAGAAATATCAGTACGATTCCCAGCTCAACGCCTTCCTGACCATCCCCTATTCGAAGCTGGCGGAGAGCCTGCTGCAACGCGAGAACGTGTTCCACGAAGTGCAGGGGCAGGATATCGTGGTGGCCGGCGACGATGCGCAGAGATTCGCCGAAGTCTTTCATGTGGAGACCCGCCGGCCGATGGCCAACGGCGTCCTCAACCCTCACGAACCTCACAGCCTGGCGGTGATCCGGAGAATCGTCGGCAAACTGCTGGGACGGGCGGCCGCGGAGGGGCAGAAAGTCTTCTTCAGCGTGCCGGCGTTCACCGGCGAGGGAGACGCCTGCGTCACGTACCATGAGGCGTCGATGCGGTTGATTCTCACGGAGCTGGGATACACGCCCACCCCCATTCAGGAGGGCTTGGCGGTGGTCTTTGGGGAGTTGGGGACGTCCAACTTCACCGGCATCGGAATCTCCTGCGGCAGCGGGCTGTGCAACGCCTGTCTGGCGGTATTGTCGGTTCCCGTGCTCAGCTTTGCCGTGCCCAAAGCCGGGGACTATATCGATAACCAGGCGGCGGCGGTCACCGGCGACCTGGCCACGCGCCTGCGCGTGCAGAAGGAAAAGTCATTCCGGCTCAACGGCCTCACGTCCGACCGCACCGTCAACGCGCTGACGGTGTACTACCAGGAAATGATCGTCAACCTCACCACCGCGCTGCGCAACCACATCTCGGCCACCCAGCGGCTGCCCAAGCTGGATCAGGCGATTCCGCTGGTGCTCAGCGGCGGTACGGTGATGCCGAAGGGGTTCCTGGAGCAATTCTCGGCCGCCCTGCGCGCGCAGGAGTTCCCGGTCCGGCTGTCGGAAGTGCGGTTGTCGGCCGACCCGCTGAACTCCACGGCGCGCGGCGCCCTGATGGCGGCGCTTTGTTAGCCGATCTCTGAAACTCTCCGCCCGCCGCGCGCCGGCAGCCGCCCCCGAACGGCTGCTTCCGCGGCGCTTGCCGGTGACTGCCCGAGCGCATGCTTGCTGCCGGTTGGTGGCGCCGGGTGCCGCCTGCAGAACCGCTGGTGGCGGGGCGCTTGCCGGTAACTTTCCCGACGTGCGTTGGCTGCCGGCTGGTTTGGCGCCGGCGGCCGACCGCCGCACTGCTGCTGGCGAGGCACTTGCCGGCGACTTCCCCGGCGCGCGTTGGTTGCCGGTTGGTGGCGCTGCCAGCCGCCCGCAGAACTGCTGCTGACGAGGCGCTCGCCTTTGACTTCCCGGTCGCGCGCTTGCTGCCGGTTGGTGGCGCCGGGCGCTCCCGGCTCGCGTCATACCTGCCGATCCGCCGGGTGCGCGATCCCGCCACAGATAGAATAGGAGGAGGAGTCCTCCATGAAGCTATCTGTCTGCCTGTTCCTCGCGATATCCACCGCTTCGGCGCAGCAGCCGGCCGCCTCCACGGGGGCGGACGCGTTGCATCAGTTGAGCGCGCAACTGGAGGCGCTTTCGCACCGCGTCAGCCGGGCGGTGGTACAGATCTTTTCGACCGGCTACGTGTTGAATGACGAACGCGAGCCGGGCTCCAACGCGGCGATCGTGACGCGGCAGCGGGCCACCGGATCGGGCGTGGTGATGTCGGCGGACGGTTATATCGCAACCAACGCCCACGTGGTGGCCAACGCGCGCAAGGTGCGGGTGCGGATCGCCGGCGAATCGCCCGGCGGCGCCGGCGGCGCGATGCAGCCGTCCGGCAAGATGCTGGAGGCGCGCATCGTGGGTGTGGACCGCGAGACGGACCTGGCGGTACTCCAAGTGGATCGCAGCGACCTCACTCCCCTGCCGCTGGGCGATTCCGACGCGCTGCGCCAGGGCCAACTCGTGATGGCGTTCGGCAATCCGCTCGGCCTGGAGAACTCCGTGAGCATGGGCGTGGTCAGTTCGGCGGCCCGGCAGATCAAGCCCGACGACACCATGATCTATATCCAGACCGATGCGCCCATCAACCCCGGCAACAGCGGGGGCCCCCTGGTGGACGCCGACGGCCGCGTGATGGGCCTCAACACCTTCATCCTTTCGCAATCGGGCGGCAGCGAAGGACTGGGCTTCGCGATACCCAGCAATATCGTCAGAAACGTGTACCAGCAGATCCGCCAGGAAGGGCACGTGCACCGCAGCGAGATCGGGGTATTCGGCCAATCCATCACGCCGCAGTTGGCGGCCGGGCTGGGGCTCCCGCAGGATTGGGGCGTGCTGCTGGCGGATTTGGAACCGGACGGGCCTGGGGCCGTGGCGGGGTTGCGACCGGGCGATATCGTGGTCAGTCTGAATGGCAATCATGTGGAAAATGCGCGGCAGATGCAGGTCAACCTGTACCGCTACGCGGTGGGCGCGAAGATCGCTGTCGAAGTACTCCGCGATGGCGCGAAACAGACGATTCCGGTGGTGACGGTCGAGCGGCATGGCGATCCACAACGCTTCGCCGACCTGGTGGACCCGGTCAAGAACCTGGTGAACCGGCTGGGGATTTTGGGGATCGACGTGGACGAGAAAGTGGCCGCGCTGCTGCCCGCGATGCGCAAGCACTATGGGGTGGTGGTGGCTGCGCGGGGCGGCGCCGCGGCCTACTCCGGCGACAATCTGGAACTGGGCGACGTAATTTACTCTGTGAATACGATGACTGTGACGGACGTGGCATCGCTGCGCAAGGCGCTGGACACGTTGAAGGACACCGATCCCCTGGTGCTACAAGTGGAGCGCGACGGCCGGCTGATGTATGTGACCATGGAGATCGAGTAGCTTAGCACAGCTCCGGTTCCCCGAGCGAATGGTCCGGCGCGCGGACGATAGACATCAGTTCGCCGGCATCCAGCCAATTCAGCTCGCAGCGGGAACAATCGTCGATCACTACGTTGCCGCCTCCCGCGTAATAGTGGGTATCCATGCGGTTGCCGCACTGCGGACACAGGATGCGCCGCTCCAGTTCGCGGGGATCGGGTGGCGGCGAGATTCCGACGGCTGGCCCGGCGAGCGCTCCCCGCCGGGCTCTTAAGTCCTGGACCAAGAGGACGAATACCGGCATGGCGATCAGCGAACCCTGGCAACGCGTGCAGCCAAGAAAACGCTGGCCGTCGATTGAGGCGTGCATGAGGGGCACGTGGCAGACCGGGCAGGAGATCCCGGCGGGCTCATCAAAAACCCGGACGCCATCCTCGTTCCGCTCGGGCGCCCAGACGCTTTTGCAATACTCGCAGGCGACGGAGTCGCGGCCTTCCTCCAGGCGTGATGGCGCGCCACAATTGGGACAATTCATGATGGCTCCCTGGATGGCTCCCATCGCGTGCCCGGTTGGCGTTCCCGCACACGCGTCGAGGCGCCCGGTCGCTGAGAGGGCACCCCCGGCTACCGGCCGCTCTCCGTGCCGCCGGCCTCCAAGGCATCGTGCACCAGGGCGCGGGCGAGGCTGGTGGAATCCACCTGGTAACCGCCGCTGCGATATGCGGCAGCCAGCCCCTGGACCTTGGCGGTTCGCTCGGTGCCGGCCGCCGCGACGGCCTCCGAAAGCGGGGAGATTTGGACCTGGTCCGCGCCTCCCGCACCTGGGCTGGCAGCAGACCTGTCCGCGCCGGCAGTGCGCGACGGCTCGGCGGCGCGGCTGGCTTCGGGCGCTGCGCCTGCCAAACCGCCGTTATCTGTTCGGATGCTCATAGCGTACCGGCTTTCCCTCCGATATCAGACTGGCACGGGCTGGTGCACAAAACAATACCGGCAAACGGTGGACATAGGTATGTTAACTCCGGTGAACCCAAAACGGCGGTTCCGATGCGGGTGGACTCGCCGGCGCCGCTGGGAGCCAACCGCCGTTTCATGGTAGATCGGCGGCTACTGCCGCTCCGCAGGCGCCGCCGCGACGATCGGGGTGCCGAGCGCTTACACTGTATGGGAGGTGTTCTATTCATGTCCATACAGAACTACGCCAATCACAGCCAGACCGTCACGGGCTTTCACAAGGTCCTGCTCCCGATCGTGGCGCTCACGCTGATCGGCTCGGTAGTGAACTTGTACCTGTCGTGGGGAGACCACGAGCGCATCTACAGCGCCTCGCTCATCGTGGCGCTGACCGTGTGCCTGGCGCTGGCTGCCCTGTTTGCGCGCATGTTCGCCCTGAAGGCCCAGGACCGCGCCATCCGCGCGGAAGAGAATCTGCGCCATTTCGCCATGACGGGCAAGCTGCTCGATTCCCGCCTGAGCGTCCGGCAGATTATCGGCCTGCGCTTCGCCTCCGACGAGGAATTCGTGGCCCTGGCCCGCAAAGCCGCCGACGAAAGCCTCACGGAAGACGCCATCAAGAAGGCTGTGAAGAACTGGCGCGCCGATACCTATCGCGTGTGACCCGCCTGGCCCGGTTCCCCGGTTCACGCGCGCGGACCGAGCGACCCTTCGAGCGCGATTCTCACAAGCTGGCTGCGGGTCCGAACCCCCGTTTTTTGAAACAACTGCTGCAGGGTCGCCTTGACCGCGCCGTCCGAAACACCGAGTTGCGCGCCAATTTCCTTGTTGGTGAGCCCCTCGAAGATGCCCCGCAGCACTTGTTGCTCGCGCTCCGTCAACAGGGAACTGACCGGCTCCTCCTCCCGCTGGTCCAGCCGGTCGGCCATCTGTTGAATCACTTTGGGATCGACCCAGATGTCTCCACCCATAATGAGCCTCACGGCCCTGGCCAGCGTGCCCGGAGAATTGTGTTTGAGGAAGATGCCCGATGCCCCCAGATGCAGCGCGCTCGACGATTCCTTGGCGTTCATACCGGCGGTGACCATCAGGACCTTGCCGGTGTAGCCGGCGGCGCGGGCGGAGGAGATGAAGTGGCTTCCCTGTTCCTCGCCAAGATCGTAATCCAGAAGAACGATATCGACGGGCTTGCGGCGCACGATGGCGAGAGCTTCGGCGGTGGTCCCGCATCCGGCCACCACGTCGAAGTCCGGCTCCAAAGCCAGCAGCCGGCTCAGCCCGTCGCGAAACAGAATGTGGTCATCGATCAACAACAGCCGTATTCGTTGCATTCCCGCCTATCCGTTCCTGCCGCACTTCGGCTGCGCCGGCCGTGGCCAGCTCGATGACGAAGGAACAGCCGGGCATCGACGGATCGTGCCGGAGTTCGCCACGGAAAGATCGCACAAAAGCACGCGATATATATAATCCCAAACCTGTCGACTCGGCGCCCTGCTGAAACGGCTGAAAGAGCTTGGCGACCGAACTGATCCCCGGCCCGGTATCCGTGACTCTGACGGTGACCACCCCTTTCCCGGGCGCCGCCGAGATGTCGATGCGCTTCACGGCGGCGTCCCGCAGCGCCCGCTCGCTGTTCTTGGTGAGGTTCAGCAGGACCTGCAGCAGCCTATGGCGGTCGGCCCAAACCGGAGGGAGATCCTTGCCGATGTCCCAGTGCACGGAAATGTCGGCTTCGTGGCAAAAAGGTTCGAGTACGATGCGCAGATCGTCCAGCGCTTCGGACAGGTCGATAACGCCGGCCTGGGACTTGGAGCTTTGCGTCAGCTCCATGGAGGCGATGTGGTTGAGCGTTTCCACCAGGGAGCCGAGCGCTTCGAAATCCTGATTCCTTCCCAGGATGCCGGTACGGGCCAGATTCTCGTAAATGATGGTGATGGCGCCGCAGACGTTGCGGACTTCATGCGAGACCGCGCCCACCAGAATGCGGGAGCCGGCCAGGAGCTGCTCCAGGTTGGACTCTTCGCGGTCGCGCAGTTCTTCCGAGGCATCCACCACCAGGGCGGCCAGCCTCGGTCCCGCCGCCGTGTTGTAGGTAGAAAAGAACACGTTGGCCAGGAAAACTTCTCCGTTTCCCCGTTCGCCGCGGCATTGCATTTCGGTGCGAAAGGTTTGACTTCGCCCGCCCAGAGACAAGCGCCCCAGCGCCGGAAGGTAGGGGAGGATCGACCTCCCGGGCAATTCCCCCTGCGGCAATCCGATGAGCCGGTGGGCCGCGGAATTAGCCCTCAGAATCACGTGATCCGCACCCATGGTAAAGATCGCGGCAGGACTGCTCTCAATCAGGAATTCGAGTTGCTCTTCCGCCTGGCGCCGGGCGGTCACCTCCAGCTCCACCCGCTGCCGGTCCGCAGCCTCGCGCTGGCTGCGTCTGGTCACCTCGAAGGAGAACAGACCGCTGCCGGCCAGGGCCGCGAAAACCAGAATGTCCTGAGGGAGCGCGGCCGCCAGGGTAAAAGGGAAAGGATCGAAGAAGTCGGCAAGGAATGTGCACAGCAGCGCGGTGAGCACGATTTGCCACCGCGACAGGACCGTACCTAGCAGGATGACAGGCAGCAGGTAGAGGAAGCCAAAGCCGAAGTTCAGGTCCACGCGCCAATCGATGGTGGCGATGACGAAGATCAACGCGGCCGCAATGGCCACTCGCGTCGATCCCTTCGTGCGCCGGAAAGCCATTCGACGATGCCCCTCCTCGATTCTAGGGTGAATCGGCGGAGCGGACCAGGGTCAATTCCAAAAGATAGGCTACATTATGCCAAAAGATAGGAATCTCAGCCGATCGGAAGCGGGTAGATTCAAAAAGGATGGTCGTTTGGCCTCATTTTCGGGTACAGATCTGCCCGGCGGGGGCCCGGGCGGAGGCGAAGGGTGAGGCGCCGGCAGCGCGGTCCTTGGCCCGTGGCGATTGCCCGCGGGTGCGTACACGTTTTCGGGATTTCGCGGATCAGTCGCGGAATCCGCTCCCTAACGGTCGCGGCTCCGTTTCGAATGCCGCGTGTTTCGAGAAGCTCACAGAGCCGGGCCCAGAGGGCACCCCGTTAGGGAGCGGTCGCCGGGGACCGGATTCCCGAGTTTGTTTAAGCACCCATGGCTCGCCGGGGGTCCGGGTGGAGATGAGGCGGGGGGCCATGGCGGCAGGGACCGAGGTGATCGAATGAAACGATTGGCCTTTCTTGAGGCGATGGCGGTGGCGATTCTGTGCGCCGCGCTGGCGGGCTGCGCGCACGAGACGGCCAGCGCGGCTCCGAACAGGACACCCGACCCGGCCGTGGAGTCCGTGCCGGATCGCAACGTCGTCACGGTGTCGAACCCGGAGCGATTCGCCGTCGCGGAGGCCGCCGCGCGGCACGAAGCCGACCAGGTTCAGGCAAACGGCGTGGTGGCGGCCGATGTCAGCCGGTCGTACGCGGTGAACGCGCTTTCCTCCGGCCGCGTGGTGGACGTGAGAGCCCGCCTGGGCGACGAGGTCGAGAAGGGGCAGCTTCTGCTCACCATGACCAGCTCGGATATGTCGCAGGCTTTCGCCGAGTATCAGAAGTTCCAGGCCGACGCGGCCCTGGCGAAGACCCAACTGGACCGCGCCCAGCTTCTCTACTCCCATGGGGCGGCGGCGCAGAAGGACCTGGAAGTGGCCGAAGACGCCTATAACAAGGCGAACATCGATACGCGGACGGCGGCGGAGCACATTCGCCTTCTGGGAGGAGACCCGCAGCATGTCTCGCCGTCGATTGAAATCCACGCGCCGGTGTCGGGAACCATCATCGAACAGAACGTGACTTCCGCGGCCGGAGTAAAATCGCTGGACAACTCGCCCAACCTGTTCACCATCGCCGATCTTTCCAATGTCTGGATTCTCTCGGACGTGTACGAGAACGATCTGGCGCGCGTCCATCTCGGCGACCGCGCCGAAATCGAGTTGAATGCCTACCCCGGCCGCCGGTTGGCGGGGCGTGTCACCAATATCTCCAAGCTGCTCGATCCGAATACGCGCTCCGCGAAGGTGCGTATCGAACTGCCCAACGCGGCCGGGATCTTGCGGCCGAACATGTTTGCCACCGTCCACTTCGTGTCGCAGGGGAGCGCAACGCGCACCGTGATTCCGTCGAGCGCGGTGCTGCGCCTGCAGGATCGCGACTGGGTCTTCGTCAAACTCGACGGCGGGAGGTTCCGTAAGACCGAAGTGGAAGCCGGCCCGGTGGATACCGATCGGACCGAGCAGATCTTCGGCGGCTTGCGTCCCGGCGACCGGGTGGTGAGCGACGCATTGATGTTCGACCGCGAAGTGCAGAAGGCCGTCGAACAGTGATTCAAAGGTCCGTCAGCTTCGCGCTCGAAAATCGTTTCCTGGTGCTTTGCGCAGGAATCGTCTTGTTGATCTGGGGAGCGATTTCCTTCAAGCATCTGCCGGTGGAAGCGTATCCCGACGTCGCCAACAACTACGTGCAGGTGATTACCCAATGGCCCGGGCGGGCGGCCGAGGAGGTGGAGCAGCAGGTTACCATTCCCATCGAAGTGCAGATGAACGGGCTGCCGCAGCTTGTGTCGCTGCGTTCCTGGTCGCTGGCCGGGCTCTCCTCGATCAACCTGACTTTCGACGATGGGTCGAATAACGATCTCAACCGGCAGAAGGTGCTTGAAAAACTCTCGCAGGTCACTCTTCCCAATGGGCTGCAGCCCACGCTGGGCGCCGACTATAGTCCGGTGGGGCAGATCTACTTCTTCACCCTCAAAAGCACCAATCCCGACTACGATGTGATCGAGCTGAAGGCGCTTCAGGACTGGGTGATCACCAAGCAGCTAAAGTCGGTGCCGGATGTCGTCGACGTGTCCATCTTCGGCGGCGCGACGCGCGAGTACCAGGTGCAGGTGGATCCCAACAAGCTGATCTCCTATGGGCTGACGATCGCGCAGGTGGAGGCGGCGCTGGCCAACAACAACGTCAACGCCGGCGGAAGCTTCATCGAGCGCGGAGAGCAGGCCATCAACGTCAGGGCCGTGGGACTGGTGGAAACCACCGGCGACATCGCGGCCATCGTGTTGAAGACGCAGAACGGGATTCCGGTGCGCGTGCGCGATATCGGCATGGTCCGGCAGGGACCCAAGATCCGGCTGGGCCAGCTCGGCAAAGCGGACCACACGGACCCGGCCAGGGTGGTGGACGATCCGGATGTGGTTTCCGGGATTGTATTGCTGCGGAAGGGCGCGGACGGGGATAACGTGCTGACCGCCCTGCATGAGAAAGTGGATTTTCTCAACAATCATTTTCTGCCGCCCGGGGTGAAAATCGTTCCGCACCTTGACCGCAGCGACCTGGTGCATCTCACCACGCACACCGTGCTGCACAACCTGACGGAGGGAATCATCCTGGTCTCCGTCATTCTCTTTATCTTCCTTGGCAACGCACGCGGCGCGCTGATTGTCACGCTCACCATTCCGTTCTCGCTGCTGTTCGCCTCGCTTTGCCTGGACCTGCGGCACATACCGGCCAACCTGCTTTCGCTCGGCGCGCTCGATTTCGGCATGATCGTGGAGGGCGCCATCGTCATGGTGGAGAACATCGTTCGCCTGCTGTCGCACCCGGGCGTGCATCCGGACGAGACCGTCGCTCAGAAGATCAAGCGGGCCGCGCACGAGGTGCAACGCCCGGTGTTCTACTCCATCCTGATCATCATCACCGCCTACGTGCCGATCTTCACGCTGCAGCGCGTGGAGGGCCGCTTGTTCCGGCCGATGGCCTGGACGGTGGCCTTCGCGCTGGCGGGGGCGCTGCTGTTCTCCATGTTTCTCGGTCCGGTGCTGGCCAGCATCGTGTTTCCCAAAGGCACGAAGGAGTGGCATAATCCGCTGATGCTGTTCCTCACGCGGATTTACGGCAGAGCGCTGGACGGGGCGATCCGATTCCGCTGGGTGACCGCGGCCGCTTCGGTGCTGACTCTGGCCGGCGCCATTATGCTGGCGGGAACCATCGGGTCCGAGTTCCTGCCGCACCTGGACGAAGGCGCCATCTGGGCGCGCGGGACGTTAGCCACGAGCACCGGCCCCACGGAAGGCACCCGCATCATGAACCAGGCCCGCATCCTGTTCGCCAGGTTCCCCGAAGTGACCAAAGTGGTCAGCCAGGTGGGGCGGCCGGACGACGGTACGGACTACACCGGGTTCTTCAACACCGAGTACTTCATTGACCTGCGGCCGAAGGAGCAGTGGCGGCCCATGTTCCACCAGGACAAGGAGCAACTGATTTCCGCTCTGGACGAGCAGGTGGAGAAGATGCCGGGCGTGGTCTGGAACTTCTCGCAGCCGATCGCGGACAACATGGAGGAAGCGGTCAGCGGCGTCAAAGGGGAGTTGGCGGTCAAGATCTACGGGGACGATCTGAAGCTCCTGGAAGAGAAGGCCGACGACATCATGGCCGTTATGAGCAAGATCCGCGGGGTGCAGGATCTCGGAATTTTCAGAGTCATCGGGCAGCCGAACCTGAACCTGACGGTCGACCGGGACAAGGCTGCCCGGTTCGGCCTCAACGTGTCCGACGTGCAGGATGCGGTGGAGACCGCCACCGGCGGAAAGGCGGTCTCTTCGGTGCTGAAAGGCGAGGAGCGGTACGACCTGGTGGTGCGCTACCAGCCCGAATACCGTACGACCATCGAAGAAATCGAGAATATCCGGCTGCTCGCGCCTTCGGGCGAGCGGGTGTCGCTGGGGCAGCTCTGCGGCGTGGCCATAAAGGATGGCGCTTCGGAGATCTATCGCGAGGGGAACCAGCGCTACGTGGCCATCAAGTACGGCGTGCGCGGACGCGACCTGGGCAGCACGGTGGAGGAAGCCATCGGCTCGGTCACCAAAGCCGTGAAGCTGCCGCCGGGATACCGCCTGGAATGGGCGGGCGAATACGAATCGCAGAAGCGCTCCGAAAAGCGGCTGGCGCTGATCATTCCGGCCACGCTGCTGGTGATTTTCCTGATTCTGTACTCCATGTTTTCCTCCGTCAAATGGGCCAGCCTCATCCTGATTACGGTGGCTATGGCCCCGATTGGCGGGATCCTGGCGCTCTATCTGACGCGCACGAATTTCAGCGTCTCTTCCGGGGTGGGATTCCTGGCGCTGTTCGGAGTCTCGGTGCAGACGGGCGTGATCATGCTGGAATACATCAACCAGTTGCGCGCGCGCGGCCTCGCGATGCTGGACGCGGTCCGGGAGGGCGCGGTTCTGCGGTTCCGCCCGATCCTGATGACCATGCTGGTGGCATCGCTGGGGCTGGTTCCGGCGGCCACATCCCATGGCATCGGCTCGGATTCGCAGCGCCCGTTCGCGATTGTAATCGTGGGCGGGTTGATGGCGGTCCTGGTAATGAGCATCTTTCTGCTGCCGGCGCTGTACACCTGGTTCGCGCGCCCCGGCGACGTGCTTCCCGAGCCGGACGTGCATTAGATTAGGATAGAGTTCACGAGCATGTTCCAACTGCGGCGAATTCTGTTCCCGGTGGATTTTTCCAGCCGCTCGAAGGGCGCCAGCGCTTACGTGCAGGCGCTCGCCGGCCGCTTCGAGGCGGAGCTCATCCTGCTGCACGCGATTGAGGCCACCTACAACACCACGCTGGCGGACCTGCGCCGCGACCGGATGCGGGACCTCGAGGCTTTCTTCGACAAAAGCCTGCGGCAGCTTCGTGTAACCATGCTGGTGGAGTACGGCGAGGCGGCCCAGAAGATCATCCAATGCGCCTCCGCCCACCACGTCGATCTCATCATGATCCCGACGCAAGGCATGGGAATCTACCGGCGCCTGATCTTGGGTTCGACCAGCGCCAAGGTTTTGCACGAT
>Ga0265316_10001340_pt1 | contig 26510 bp, 19 predicted proteins | sample 4522metaG_FD_202092 | JGI IMG/M metagenome (GOLD analysis project Ga0265316, IMG submission 202092) | Rhizosphere microbial communities from Carex aquatilis grown in University of Washington, Seatle, WA, United States - 4-5-22 metaG | ecosystem: Host-associated > Plants > Roots > Rhizosphere >... | reverse complement strand
GTCGCTGCGAACGCCGAAGTTCGACCCGCCCACGATCTCCAGATAGTTGGTCAGGCTCGGATGTCCAACAGCAAAATAGTTGGTCGCCAGATTCACCTGGCCGCTTGTGATCAGGCTGTTCAGGTACGGTTCGTTCGGATTGCCAAACACCTGTTGATAGCCGTGGTTTTCCATCATGATCAGAAACACGTGATCCAGATGGGGAATCCCGCTGGGGGCGCGATTTTCCTGGGCCAATGCGGCCGTTGCCAACGCACCGAAGACAAAACTTATTGCTGCTGCTTTTCTGAGCATGGAGGCAGACCTCTCGAATTTGAATTTGGGGAGCGCCGGTTACTGGCGTTTCGCGCAACCGCGCCTCACCTACGCTCTGCCCGGGATGTGAATAGATCTTTAGCGTGTGACGAATATATGTAGAACGCCATGTTTATTTCTGCGCACGAGTTGCGGGTCCCCATCCTTAATCCGCACTTTGCGTTCAAGGGGGCATCGCACCACCCTCAACTCACCCCTCTCAACCCACCACGAAACTGGGTGCCCCATCCTAAACGCGCGTTCCGCTCCCTCTCGACCCCAGCAGCGCCATTCACGATCCATGACACTCGGCTTTTGGCGCGCAGTTCGCCGTCCACGGTTCGCGGTCCACGACCCACGATCCACGGTTCACGATCCACTGTTTTTCGGGTATCTAGATCCAGCGTATCGAAAATGCACATAATTATCGGCAAACTTGAGTTCACAATGTGGGCCAAACGCGATTTATTTTCATACGAGTTTCTGTTCTAAGCCGAGCTTTTAGCGAAATTCCTCCGCCTCCATCCCGTCATTTGTAGAATTCTTTAGAGTTATATGCCGAGGTTTGGCGCATCTGGGCCAGAGACCGCTCAAATCTCGGCTCGAAACAGTAGGTTTTCTGACCCAACCCTCGGCCTCTAAGCCGCCAAATCACCGCTGAATCCGGCAGTCCTGGCAGTTGACCTGCCCGACGATCTGCCCCCTTGCCTCGCTTCCACGAGTTTCGATATCATGAATGTGGCTCACCCAACCCCCGGGGGATCGGCATGGCGGAACCATGCTTCACAAAGAAAGACTCAAGCCCAGCTCTGTGCGGCATCCATAATGTGCCGCTCGTAGAGCATCAGTCATCTGAAGAACTGGGTATGGCAGGCCTTGGATCCTTCACTTTCTTTGTGTGCCCCGTGACCGGTGCTGTGGTGCGCGACACGCCTGCCGGCTCTAAAGGCACTCCCCCGCCCCCGGATTCTCGGTCCGTTTGATCGCTCCCGGCGCCCTGCTGTTTTCGTTTCCACGACCCTCGGTGCACGTCCCGCGGCCTTCCTGGCCGGGTGCCCCGGTCCCTCGCATTTGGGGGACCGGGGACGTAGATAGCCCGCTCAGAATCTACGCAGGGAACAACACCGGTAAAGAAATCATGTCAGGGGCGCAAATTATCTGAACAATCCTGTTGACATCGTCTTCCAACGAGCACTACCATTCGGCGCACTAGTCCTTTTCAGGACTTCCCCTGTCACCAACAAGCGGACCCAACCCTCAGTTAACTTTCGAAACCAATCACTGGATGCAGGCCCTCTGCCTGCAGGAGGTTTGCGTGAACAAATTTGTGAAGCTGCTTGGAATTCCCCCGCTGTCAATCAAGTCGAGGCCGATTTCCAATCTATTGGTCGTATTCGTGGCATTCATCGCAATCGCCCTTTCGTTGGTGTCGTTCAAGACGCCGCGCGCGGCTGCCGGGCCGGAATCGGAACGAGACCAGGATGAGAGCAAGGTGAGGATCGGTTTGAGCATCGCACCAGTTCCCCTCAACTTCGAACACAGGGATCGAAGATTGGTCGGACTGGGCAGCTACATTGTGAACGCGCACGCCGACTGCAACGGGTGTCATAGCCAGGGTCCGGCGACCGAGTACATTGGCCCCGGGAACCCCTACCTTCTGCCTCATCCGAATGGTCCATACAGCGGGATGCAGGAGGTGAATCCAGCCACCTACCTGGGCGGCGGCCGGGACTTCGGTCCGTTCGGCAGCAAAGGAGAACTGACGCACCTTTACTCGCGCAACCTGACCCCAGACAAAACCGGGCGGCCAGCAGGAGGCCACACGTTTGAAGAGTTCCTCACCATTCTGCGTACAGGAAAAGACTACGATATGGTTCATCCCAACTGCACGGGAACTGCGGATGGCAACTGCCTTCTGCCTCCGTTCAATGGAGCAGTGCTGCAGGTGATGCCCTGGCCTGTTCATCAGCACATGACGGACGAGGACATTCGCGCCATCTACGAGTATCTAAGCGCCATTCCGTGCATCGATACGGACATTCCTGGCGCACCGATATTGCGGAACGACTGCAAATAAATGACGAGCGGGGGGCCGTCGTCAATCAGGTCCACAAGACGCCGGCCCGCTCTAACGGCTCCCCCCACCCCCGAATTCTCGGCCCGTTTAGTCGCCCAGCTACCGGCCGTTCACCGTCCACGGCCCGGAGCCCTTCCGGCCTGTGACCCGGTTCGGGTCCCCGCAAATGGGTGCCTCGAAGAGCTGGAAACCGTGGACTACTCCGCTAACACCGCTAACCTCGCTGCCTTTTTGCTCTAAACTCGTCTGAAAGACCATCGACCCTCAAAGGAACCCTCTCCCTTGAAAAAACCCACTATCCTTGCTCTCGCCGCATCGGCCGCGCTGCTCGCGCCCATTCCCGCGCTCCGCGCCCAGCTCACTCCCGGCCCCGGTGCGCCAGCCTCTCTTGCTGACCGGCGCCAGGCCCTCAACGCCCTCTTCCATGACTACTGGGAAGATCGGCTCAAGCACGATCCCGAATTCGCCTCTGAGATCGGTGACCTCCGCTACAACGACCAGGTCAGCGACTACTCCGTGGCGGCGTACAACGATGAGATCGCCCGCGAACAGAGGTTCGAGCTGCGCCTGGCCGCAATCGACCCGACCGGATTTACTGACCAGGAGAAGATCAGTCAGGATCTTCTGCTTCGCCAATTCGATCTGGATCAGGAGGCCGCGGAGTTCAAGGAGTGGGAGATGCCCGTCAACCAGATGGGCGGCATCTACGCCGACTACCCGCAGATTGTGGCCGAGCTCAGCTTCAACACTGTGAAGGACTATGACGACTGGATCGCGCGCATGCACGCCATTCCCCACGCCTTCGACCAGGTCACGACCAACATGTCCATCGGCATGGACGATCATCGCGTGCCGCCGAAGTACCTGCTACAAAAGACTCTTGATCAGGTGAAGCAGCTCGCCAGTCAGAAGCCCGAAGATTCTCCCCTGGCTCTTCCGCTCAAGAAATTTCCGGCCTCGATTTCGGCCTCAGAGCAGGCGCGCATTAAGAGCGAAATGCTTGATGCCATCTCAAAAGAGGTGCTGCCGGCCTATCTGCGCTTTGCCCGCTTCCTTGAAGTCAGCTACATTCCCGCGGGCCGCGATTTACCGGGAATAACCGCGCTGCCAGACGGCGCCAAGTACTACCAGTTCCTCATCAAGCGCACCACAACGACCAACCTGACCGCCGCACAGATTCACCAGATCGGCCTCGACGAAGTGGGCAAGGACGAGGCCGAAATGCTGGCCATCGCCCAGAAGCTTGGTTTCAAGGATCTCGCCAGTTTCCGCGCCAGCCTCAAGACCAACCCAGATGAACACCCGGCCTCGGCCGACGCGCTCATTGCGGCGTACAAAGGCTATCTCGGACCGATGCAGGCCAAGTTGCCACAGCTCTTCGGCACGCTGCCCAAGGCTCCGTTTGAAGTCACCTCAGTTCCCGACTACCTTGCCAAAACCGCGCCGCCCGCCTACTACGAGTCGGGCACACCCGACGGCTCCCGCCCCGGCCGGTTGTTCATCGACACTTACGACGCAACGCACCGCAACCTCTACGGCGTCGAGTCCATCGCCTACCACGAGGGCATTCCCGGCCATCACCTGCAGATTTCGATTGCTCAGGAGATGACGGGAATCCCCGAGTTCCGCAAGTTTGAGGGTTACACCGCATATGTCGAGGGCTGGGCCTTTTACTCCGAGCATTTGGGCAAGGATGTCGGCCTCTATCAGGACCCCTACTCCGATTACGGCCGCCTGGAGAACGACGTCTGGCGCGCCATCCGCCTCGTCGTCGACACCGGAGTGCACTCTCAAGCCTGGACCCGCGAACAGATGGTTCAGTACTTCCGCGACCACTCGAATATTGACGAGCCGAGCATCCAGTCTGAGGTGGACCGATACATTGCCTGGCCCAGCCAGGCACTGGCTTACAAGATTGGCCAGCTCAAGATTCTTGAGCTGCGCGACCGGGCCAAGAAGGCCCTGGGCGACAAGTTCGACATTCGCGCCTTTCACGATCAGGTGATCGACTCCGGCGCCCTGCCTCTCGACGTCCTCGATGCTCGCATCGACGCCTGGATTGCGTCGCAAAAATAGTCGCTATCCCAGAGGCATCTTCTGTGGGCGAAGAATTGAGATTTCCCAGGTCTCAGGAGCGAGACCTGGGCATCCGATTACATGCGGGAAGGTTGTCAAAATCTGGCCCCGTGAAGTCTTGTGAATATAGCTCTGCCGCGCCCCGTGCTGAGTGACTAGAGGGACCTGGGTTGAACGATCGCATGCGGAGGAACAGGTAAAGGAAGCGGGACCTTCGGGCTCGCCACCTTCAGCGGGATCACCGCAGATTTGTTTGCGACCGACGATGCTGGCAGGACCAGGTCGCCGCTGCGAATGGTTATGGGACCCACGGGCGGCGAGACGATGGTGTAGTTCCCATTTGCGTCGGAAAAGAGTGTTCGCGTTACGCCGTTGGCGAACGTGACGTTGATCTGTTGATTCGCAAGCGGCGCTCCGGAGGAATCCGTGATTCTGCCGGTGATATTGCGGCCCAGCGGGGTTGCGGGGTTCGAGAATGTGCGATCGACGAAGGCATACGTAGCGAAGAGCGAATCGAAATAGACTGCGATGTTGCGATTATTGCCGACCGTTGACGATTCCAATGTGAGGTTTGCGCTTTGCGAGGTGCCGTTGCAGCTCTGGTTGCTGGTGGAGAAGCTCGTAGTGAATGTTCCGGAACCAGAGATTCCGATGATGCCCATAAAGTTCAGAGAAGTTGCTATGGTTTCGGTGGACAGGTCTGTGTTCATGACTTTCTGGCAATTGTTATTGCTTGACGAAATAGGAATCCCCTTCATGGGTGGGGCCTCGCCCGAGGCATCCGGCCCCTGCACTTGTACTTCCTGAACGAGGCTGAATCGCTGTGGATCCGCGGCTGTGGGATCGACTGTGGGTTGACCCACAAATGGATCCTGAGCGAGGAGGTTCTTCTTATCGGCATCGGTCCAACCATCCATTACGTGATAGGTGTCCGGTTCCGCTCCGCGTACCGTTTTTACGGTGACCAGGCGGGTCGGATCGGGTTGCGCGGGGTCAGCGGGAACAAGGTTCAGCGTCAGGCTCGGAACGTTCGCGTAGGGTTGGGAGAACTTGATTTGAGGATTGGTCCATATGTAGAACTTGTCCTGGTCGTGATCGACTACATCCTCGTCCGACGGCGTACCGACAGAGACGCCTTGTGATTTCGATATGGTGAAGGATTGGTCCGTTGTCGTTGTGTCGGTCTCCGCCGTTGTCGTCGTTTCGGCGAGCGCGGTGAATCCCACCGACCAGCCGGTGCCGACAGCTTCCGCCACGTCCTGGGTGGAACCGAACGTGCTGTTCGACTGGTAGGTCACCGAACTCTTGTTTCCCGGCGGGGCATAGATGACTCCAATGAGGATGTATCTCGGCTGGAACCAGCCATCGGTGCCCGGCGGCGGGGCTGTACATAAACCCGCAGTGCATTTGCTCGGAACTTTGAATTGCTGGTACGTGAAAACGCAGGAGGTTCCGTTAACGAGGGCGGGTCCTGGTTGCAGCACGCCCTCTGAGCCATCGCCGTTCTCTTTGCAGACGGGCGGGCCTTTGCAGACCATGTAGTCAGGAGGTATAGGGCCAGCACAGCCTCTGTGCAATGGCACAGGTTGAGGTGCCGGTTGTGCCGGAGACCTATGAGGCGCCATTAGAAGGGCGACTGCGGTAACCAGAACGAGTCTGCTCAATAGATACTTTGAAGTGGCCATTTTCTTTGCCTCCACGGATTCCACGCTTCCTCGAAGATCGAATCGTGATGAAACGAGTCTGCCCCGTCTTTGCTCAGGACTCAATGAGGCGGAGATGAGTTCTGGATGAGTTTTTCGGGTGGGTCATGTGATGCCATCCTTCGCTCCGCAATTCAACCTCTGCCGAACATCACATGATGGCCGATCCGTACTAACAAACGCCCGTGCCGCCCGGAGCGTTCCGGCTTCTCGCCGGATCGCCCACGCGCTGCGTCACCCCTGATGCGGAAACACTGAAGCGGAAAGCGCCTAAGTGTTATTCTTTCGAGTTCGCGCCTCCCTGGGTAGGTGCCGCGATCAATACTCAACGCCGCTGCGGGCTCGGAGCGGATGGAAATTGAATGCCGTTGCGAGTTGCAGCGGATGGAGAAAGTCAATGAAGAATGGATTCATTCTGGCATGCATGATTCTGGGATTCGGTGGCGACCTTTATGCGCAGGCAGCGCCCGTGGATGTAGCGGTGTGCGACGTGGTGAAGAAGCCGCAAGCGTTCAATGGGCAGATTGTACGCATCAAGGGTACGGTGGTTGCCGGGTTTGACGAGTTTGTGATCAAGGACTCGACCGACTCCAACTGCGGGTATCCGGTGAACGCGATCTGGCTTGATTATCCGGCAGGAACGAAGGGCAAGGCGGGACCCGCGGCCATGCTGGTGATCCAGCCGGCGAGGAACTTCGCCGGAAAGCTCACACCCGCCACGCGCGCAGGACTGACGCTGGACAAGAGCAAGGACTTCAAGCAGTTCGATTCCCTGCTGGCGCAGAAGCACGAGAAGGGCATGGACATGTGCCTGGGTTGCACGCGCTACGAGGTTACGGCAACCCTCGTGGGCCGGCTGGATAGCGTGGCCGACGCGACGCTGCAACGCGACTCCACGGGCAAGATTATGGGCTTCGGCGGTTTTGGGAACATGAATGCCTATCCCGCGCGCCTGGTGCTCGAATCGGTTTCAGACGTGACGCCGAAAGAGATCGACTATTCAAAAAACGACGAGGAAACGAAAGGCCCGCCCCAGCCGGCTGCGGCACCAGTGAGCCCAATCGAAGTGTTCGACGCCATTGGTGCCGCGAAAGCAATTGCTGACAAGCTGAGCGCAGGCCCGCCGAAGGATGAGGCAGAAAAGGCTGCTGCAAGCTATGGCAAACTGGGCGATCATTCGACAGGCGTGAACGTCGTTTATGGAGCGGGGAACGAGGCATCGCCAAAGGATGAGGAATTAGGGATCAGGGATTCCCAGGACGGCGTGCTCTTCAATTGCACGTTCAATTCAGATCGCCTGCAGGGCGATGCGCTGCCTCGTGCCGTGATTCACATCGGAGAGCACATCTCCGAGTTGCGCAACCCATCCAAGGGAAACGAAGCCGCGCCAGCTTACATTCTTGAATCCGACGCCTGGGTGGTAACGGCAGTCTCTGCTGTGTTTGGCGGCCAGAAGTTTCTTTCGCTGCCGGGCGGCTACGTCGTGTGGGATGTGAATTGGCCGGTAGCCGACCGCAACGACAAGATGGCGAGCACATTGAAGGATTTTCTTTTGAACGGAGCCATGCTGAGCCAGTAAGTGAGCGCGCTCGAGAACTGCGCCAGTTAGGCGCGTTTCGCAAGCGCGACTGGAAGGTGATTGACCGAAATCCAGACGCTGTTGAGGAAAGGTATCGATTCCGGTGATTGGGCAAGGATTCGCGCCTGGCGCGAGTATCCTTGAGAGATGTAGGCAGAGCTGTGCGCCGAAAGCGCCGGAAACGCCGGAATTTTTCAATAGGAAGGGAAAAGAAGCAATGGCCGAGATCGCCGTCGAGGCTCCGCAAACCCCTGCGCAGTTGCCCCAGGTCCGCGTGGCGGTTCTGGGCGCCGGAAAGATGGGTGGCATTCTGTTGCAGGCATTTCTGAAGGAGAATTTGTTTGCCGCCGAAAAGATTCACGCGACCGTAGGCCACGCCGAGCGAGCGCTCGCACTGAGCACGCAATGGGGCGTGGACGTGAGTACCAACAACTTGGAGGCGGTTCGGCAGTCGGACCTGATTCTGGTGGGAGTCAAGCCGTTCCAGGTTCCGGAGTTGATCGCGGAGATCAAGCCCGCGTTGAGCAAATCCAAATTGCTGGTTTCCTTCGCGGCGTCAGTCAAGACGCGCGCCATTGAAGAAGCAGCGGGTATGGAGATTGCGGTGGTGCGAGCAATGCCCAACACGCCTTCGGCTCTGGGCGCGGGCGCAGCTGCACTGTGCCGCGGGCGCTTTGTGAGCGATGCGCAGATGGGGTTGGCACAGCGACTGTTTGAGACTGTGGGCCGCACGGTGCTGGTGGACGAGAAGCACATGGATGCAGTGACCGGGCTCTCGGGTTCGGGCCCGGCGTATGTGTACATCATTATTGAAGCGTTGGCCGAGGCCGGCGTGAAAGTGGGCCTTCCGCGCGACATTGCGACGCAACTGGCTGCGCAAACAGCTTACGGCGCGGCGAAGATGGTGCTCGAGACCGGCTACCATCCGGCTCTGCTCAAAGACGCCGTGACTACGCCAGCGGGGTGCACGATCGACGGCATCCTGGAGTTGGAAGAGGGTGGGTTGCGCGTAACACTGATTAAAGCCGTGATGCGGGCAACTGAACGGGCGCGGCAGCTGGCGGCCGGATGAGCTTGCGCTGAATCGGTGAACTTCCGGCAAACAACTTTGCCCATGCAACGTCCAACCTGGCTTCCCATGTACCTGCCGGAACTCGACGGGCTACGCGGCCTGGCGATTCTGGCTGTGGTCCTTTATCACTGCCATCCGCGCCTTGAGGGCACGTGGTTGTACTACGCAAGCCTGTGGGGATGGGCGGGCGTCATTCTGTTTTTCATTCTCAGCGGATTCCTGATTACATGCATTCTGCTGGAGACACGGGACAAGCCGCATTACTTTCATAAGTTCCATGCGCGGCGAGCGCTGCGCGTTTGGCCCGTGTATTTGCTGGTTCTGGCCGTTGTTTATCTGAACGCGCCGTGGTTCGTGGGCGGCAGCGTGGGACATGCGATCGAGAACGCGCCATGGCTGGCTTACATTTTTTGTGTGCAAAATCTCTTTCATTTTGCACTGCCGCCAGCGCTCGGACCCTCCTGGGCGCTGGCCATCGAAGAGCAGTACTACTTTGTTTGGGCGCCGCTCGTACGCTTCCTACGCAGACCATGGATGCTGGCCATGGTCCTGCTGGCGGCGCTGGTTGCATCTCCGTTGATTCGTCACGCGAATCTGCATTGGATGACACCGACGAATACCCTGATTCATCTGGACGGAATCGCGCTGGGCAGTCTGCTTGCGCTCGCCTTCTACACGGTCAAGCTCAGCCGCCGCGCATGGCTCGCAATCGGCCTCGCCATATTTGTACTGGGGATTGGCGCGGCGGCCACCATCGCGGGCGGAACATCGCTCCTGGACTCGGCGCTGGCAGCGGGCTTTGCCGGCGCGACGATTGCAGGAATCGCATCCACCGGAGCGCGCAATCCGGTGAACGCATTGCTGCGGCGAGGGCCGCTGGCCTTCTACGGGCGAATCAGTTACGGCCTCTACATGACTCACATTTCGGTGTTTATTTACTTTGGCTGGTTTGACCGCGCGATGGACGCGTATGGGACAGCCGGAAATCTTGCGGTTGTAGGGTTCCGCCTGGCAATGTGCACCCTGGTCGCGACCGCTCTGTGGTACGGATTCGAGTCGCAGATTCTGAAGTTGAAACGCTTCTTTTAGGACAGGAAGCGCAGGAACATCGTCGGCTTATTCGGAGCTTGCGAGCCGGCCTGTCTCATTTGGAAATAGGCTCGGTCGCATCGCCAGTGTGTGACTGAAGTCACGCATCGGCCGCTGGAGCCGCTGATACGCTTGAAATCAGGCGATTCGTGCACCCGCGCCGTTTGAGAGGTTCTTGATTCATGGCTACTTTGCCCATTTTGGTTTTGAATAGCGGTTCTTCTTCGATCAAATTCTCGTTGTATGAGGCTTCCGGCGATGTGCGGAAGCGGCTCGTTGAAGGGGCCGTGGATGGCATTGGCACCGATCTGGGGAAGTTCTGGATCAAGGACGCGGCAGGCAGAAAGCTCGTAGATCAGACTCCCGCTTTGCCGAACCGTTCCGTTGCGTTCAAGCTGGTGGTGGATGCGCTCAGCTCCGGCGAGATTCCTGCTCCGGCGGCAATTGGTCATCGCGTCGTTTGCGGGGGGCCTACGATTCGCGACAACCAGCGCATCACGCCTGCGCTAATCGACGAGATCGAGAGTTATGCGGCCCTTGCGCCGCTGCACACACCCATCGCGGTTTACATCATGCGCGAGGCGCTGCGGCTGTTTCCCGGCATTCCGAATTTTGCAGTGCTCGACACGTACTTTCACCGCACTCTGCCTCAGGTTGCGGTGCGCTTGCCCATACCCGAGGAGTATGCGGCTATGGGAGTGCGGCGCTATGGATATCACGGCATCTCCTACGAGTCGATCATTTATCAATTGCAGCCGAACGTTCCCGAGAAACTGATCGTCGCTCATCTGGGCAACGGCGCATCGATTTCAGCCATTCGCAGCGGCGAGTGCCTGGACACGTCCATGGGCCTCACGCCGTCGGGCGGCATCATCAGCGGCTCGCGAACCGGCGACATCGATCCTGGCGTTTTGATTTTCATTCTGAAGAAGATTGCCGAGACGACACCGAACGCAGCGGAAGCCGCCGACAAGCTGGAGACTGTTGTCAGCAAGAAGTCGGGATTGCTGGGAGTGAGCGAATTATCGAATGACATGCGCGATCTGCGCGAGGCAATCAAGGCCGGAAATGCGAAGGCGCGGTTGGCTGTGGACAAATTCTGTTGGACCATTGCAAGGTGGATTGGCAGTTATGTGGCCGAGTTGAACGGCCTGGACATGCTGGTGTTCACGGGCGGCATCGGGGAGAATGATATGGCCTCGCGAGCGGAGATTTGCGCGGGCCTCGGGGCGCTTGGCATCGTGGTCGACGCAAAACGGAACAACGTGCGCGGGCCGGCGGTTATCTCGGACGAGAACTCGCCGGTGACGGTGCGCGTGATTCCTCCGCTTGAAGACCTGATGATTGTGAATCACGTGGTGAGGCTGCTGAGCAATTAGAACCCTAAAACGGCGCTCACGTCCCATGGGCGAGAATTGAATCTCCATCATCGCGGTGCGAAATTGTTCTACACTGGTTGGTTCGTACCGGAGTTTTATATGCCTGTAGCGGCCTCACCGGCGCATATTCAATATCTTCCTTCACACGCCCTGCGGCGGTTTGCGTGGGGCGTGCTTGTGTATTTCATCGCTGTGATTCTTTGGGGTGGGCTGGTGCGCGCCACGGGATCAGGAGCGGGCTGCGGCGACCATTGGCCACTCTGCAACGGCACGATGATCCAGCGCTCGGCGCGAATCGATACAATGATCGAGTTTACGCACCGCATAACCAGCGGACTCTCATTTTTCTCCGTCGTGGCACTGCTTTGGTGGACATTTGCGCGTACCGTGCGAGGCCATCTGGCGCGCGTGGCTGCGGTTGCAGCCGTGGTGTTCACGCTGATTGAAGCGGCGCTTGGAGCCTTTCTCGTCAAGCTTGGACTCACCGCACAAAGCCAATCGCCGCTACGAGCGCCATACCTGGCACTTCACCTGACCAATACATTGCTGTTGTTGGCCGCGCTGACGCTGACCGCGCATCTGCTCAACCGTCGCACAGGTTATCTGCGCGGAACAATCCACTTCAGAGCGCCCTTCGGTGCACTCGCATCGATTCTTGTCGTGCTGATCGTTGGCGTAACCGGATCGCTGGCCGCACTTGGCGATACCCTTTTCCCTGCAAGCTCTCTTGGCGAAGCACTGGCGCAGGATTTCTCGGCAACGAGTGGGTGGCTGGTGCGCTGGCGCTGGACGCATCCCACGGTCGCGGTTGTCGCCAGTATTTTCCTGGTGTGGCTCTTGGTGCGCACTGCCAGGCGATCGACTCATTGGGACAACCGAGGACTCTCAGCGCTCGTGCTGATTCTGCTTGCGGCGCAGTATGCGCTGGGCTTACTCGACGTGATGTTTCTGGCGCCGGTCTGGCTCCAGATTGCGCATCTCCTTGGCGCTGACCTGTTATGGGCTGCCCTTGTCGTATTAGTCGCGCGAATGACGCTGGAGCCGGTGGAGCAGCGGAGTTAGCGGAGTTGGCGGGGCTAGCGGAGTTGGCGGGGCTAGCGGAGTCGGCGGGGCTAGCGGAGTCGGCGGGGCTAGCGGAGTCGGCGGGGCTAGCGGAGTCGGCGGGGCTAAAAACCAAAAGGCCCATCGCTGGGCCTTTTGGTTTCGGACGGAATGGTGTAGCTCCTTAGTCTTCCAGCGCCGGATGATAGTGGCTCTCCCAGCCAAGGTAGCGCGCGGCCTCGTGAATGGACTTCGACACGTCGCTGAAGTTCGCGGCGACGTGATGTTCGAAACCTTCGCGGCAAATGTATTTGAGGAGCTTTTGCAACTGCGGAATCTCCGCGACGCCGGCGCCGCCAAACGTCTCGAGCGGATCGTCGGTGAAACGGCCCGCGCCGGTGTAACCGCGGATGACGCCACGCCGGTCGTCGGTGGAGTAGCGAGCAAAGCTCATGGCGCCGGGCTTGATGACTCCCTCGCAGGTGCCATAGGTATTTTCCTTGCCCACGGTGCCGGCGATGATCTGCTGAAAGTCCATCCTGACTTCTTTGAAGAAGTGCTTGGGCAGGTTGGAGCAGTGGAAGCAGACACACTTGTTGGGATCGGTCCCATAGTTATTGTTCCAGTCGAGCAGCGCCGAGGGAGTCTGGCTGGCGAGCGCAAGCATGTACATGCTGAGCGTACCGGGCACGTCAACCTCGCATGCCGAAGGAATGAGCTCGTTTGACATCATGCTCATCACGGTGCAGGGCACGACGCCGAAGAACTCTTCCATCGAAGTCCAACACTGCACAGCGCTGATGGTGCAGTTGGTCTGCTTCATCCAGCCGTCGACTACCGCGCCGAGCTTGGCCATTTTGAGTAGCGCGGCGTCGGGAATGCCGGCGGTGGTGACATATTTCTTGATGGCCGCAAGCTTAGCCTGAGCCCCATCGTCGTTGTCCTTCATGCGGTTGATGCGGCCGAAGATTTCGGAAAGATCAATCGGTTCGATCGAGATGCCGTTGGTCTCAAGAATTCGCTCGGAGTAGCGGACCGTGTTGAATGCCGAGGGGCGCGCGCCGATAGCGCCGATCTTCAGGTTCTTCAGGCCCTTAACGATGCGGCAGACTTGCGAGAACCACTCGAGGTCGGCCTTGAACTCAGGCGAGTTCACCGTTTCGGTATGCAGAGTAGTGAGCGAATAGTTGATGCCATACTGCATCATGTTGTTGCAGGCGCTCATCTTTCCGCAGAAGCTGTCGCGCCGGACAGCGATGGTCATGTTGTCAGAGCGGTCGGGCGTGGCTTGCACCAGCACCGGAACTTTAAGGCCGGAAAGGCGAATGGCGTCGACGATACCGCGCTCCTCGCCAAAATTCGGCAGCGTGACGATGATGCCGTCGATCTCTTCAGCGTGTTTCTTGAATAGCTCGGCGCAGCGCAGCGATTCGGCGTAGGTTTCCACCGCTCCGTGCCTTGATTCTTCCGGGCTGAGCACGATGGCCTTTGCCCCCGCGGCCTCTAAAACGCCAATGATTTCTTCCCGGCCGGTCTTGGCCAAATGGCCAGGGAAAAAGCCGCGATTACCCACCACAATTCCAAACGTCATTTTGCGTTGCGCTGCCATCTCTTACTCCTTGAATCCGCAATGACTCCTTAACCGTTGCGGCCCGGGCGAAATCGAATGCTATAGAAAAGACCGAGAATCAGCAATAAGGCGCCCCACCACACCGGGGCATGCAGGTTCGACAAAACCACTTGGGGGACACGCCCGGTGGCGAGGTCGATGACCCCATCACCAAAGATCATTGCGCCGTAAACCGTCAACAACACCCCGATAAAGAACCAGATTGAGATATTTCCGGAATGCATGCGCAGTCTCCTTACCAGAAGTAGATATTGAGGCCCAGGAAGAGGATGATGGCGATGCCCGTCCAGAGCCACTCGTTTTTGTAGATGGGCACTGGCTCTTCCTTGGGGAGTTTCGTCGCTCCGTAGACTACGCCGGCCAACTCCGAGAGCGGCTTGGGCTCAGTGAACAAACTCACGACAACTGTGACCAGCATGGAAGTGATTACCGACCAGAGGGCACGATACATGTCTTCGGCCATGGTCTTAGCGTCAGCTGAGAGGGCTACGTAGCGCAGCGCCGCCGGGTTTACGTAAACCCATGCCCAAAGACCGATGGAAGTCAGTGTTCCGATCAGAAGTCCCCAGAAGCCACCGGCCTTGGTGGCGCGCTTCCAGAACATGCCCATCAGAACAACGCCCAGCAAAGGCGAAATGAAGAAGCTGAAGAGCGCCTGCACGTAGTCCATGATGCCCGCGGCATTCATGACCATGTAGGCGGTTCCGATGGAGATGATGACTCCAAGGATGGTGGCCCAGCGGCCGACGGTCACGTAGTGCTCGTCCCTCGCGTTCTTGTTGATCAGGGGCTGGTATATGTCGTAGGTCCAGACGGCGGAAAACGCGCTTACGTTCCCGGCCATACCGCTCATGAAGCCGGCGATGAGCGCAGTGATGCCAAGGCCCAGCAAGCCGGGAGCAAGATAACGAACCATCATGAGAGGCAGCACTTCGTTATAGCTATGCATTCCCGATCCCGGAGTAGCCAGGTTCTGCCCGACAAGGTGCATCAGACTTCCATCGGGATTCTGCAGCACCACCAGGCCGAGCAAGCCGGGCAGAATCACGATGAAGGGAACCGCCATTTTGAAGAACGACCCGATAACGGGTGCCATGCGAGCGGAGCGAAGATTGTTGGCCGCGAGCACCCGCTGCACCACGAGAAAGTCTGTCGTCCAGTAGCCGAAGCTGATGGCGAAACCAAGGCCAAAGACGATGCCGGTCCAGTGAATGCCCATGGGGTTGTCGGAAAAGTGGCCCATGCTGCGCCACATATGCGTGTAGTCGCCATTTGCGACGGCGCCAGCAGCCATGTCGCGCGCGAGCTTGGCCTTGAATCCGGTCCAGCCGCCGGCCTCCACGAGGCCCATAATCGGCACCAGCAGCGCGCCGCCCCAGATAAGGACAAACTGGAGAACCTCATTGAAGATGGCGGAACGCAGGCCCCCGAGGGCCACATAGGCTGCGACCGCGAGCGAGGAGACGATGATGGAAAAATTCAGGTCCCAGCCGAGGACGACTTTCATCACCTCAGCCATGGCGAACATGTTCACACCGCTCATGAGCACGGTCATGAAGGCAAACGAAAACGCAGAAACGATGCTCGCGCCCGGCCCGTAGCGGAGCTTGAGGTATCCCGGCACGGAGTGGGTTTTGCAGACGTAATAGAAGGGCATCATCACCATGCCGAGAAAAAGCATGGCGGGTATGGCGCCAACCCAATACCAGTGCGCAGCGAGAATGCCGTATTGGTAAGCTGAGCCCGCCCAGCCCATCAGTTCCAAGGAGCCCAAATTGGCGGAGACAAAGCTCAAGCCGGCGATCCAGGCGGTCATCTCGCGCCCGGCCATGAAGAACTCTTCGCTCGTATTGGCCCGGCTCTTGAGGTAGAAGCCGATCCAGATGACCATGACGAAGTAGATTGCGATGACTGCGATATCGAGCGGGCTCAGGCGTGCCAGCGGTCCGACGCTGAAGGCAAGCAAAGCCGGCAGAGAGCCGAGAGATCCCCCGGCAAAGGAGGCTGGGACGAACCCAATCATGAACATCACCTGAAACGGCGAGATTGCGTCAACATAGCTGTTAGACGTTCGCCCCTAAGTAAATTGCTTTACTCGAACACTTGTCAAGCGGAGTGCGCCCTTAAAAAGGTGCCATCTTCCTGAATGCTTCCCGCGGAAACGGGTATCCGGGAGGGCTCCACTCAGCACAGGTTGAGTAAGCGTTTCCAAAGCGGAGTTTAGCATGGCGCAATTGGCACGCGCTAATGCTGGATTCGGCCGAGAAGGAGGTAGGCGGCCTACTATGAGCCAGTCGAGAGGGCGGAACTAGTCGTTGCCGACAGCGATTTCATGCAACCAGCCCGGAGCCTTCAGCAGCTCGCGGGGGCGCGGGCCATCCGCAGCGCCTACAAGTCCGTCACGCTCCATGAGATCGATCAAATGCGCGGCGCGGCCATAACCGACGCGTAGGCGGCGTTGCAGAAGGGACGTTGAGGCCTTGCCGAACTCGAAGACCAGCCGAACAGCGTCGTCAAACATCGGATCGTCTTCATTCGCGTCTCCGTTTTCGCCGTCCATGGCTTTGTGCTCATCCTTGGGCGACTCGAGGAAGCCTTCGACATATTCTGCAGTTCCTTGCGACTTCCAGAAATCGACCACGGCTGCTGTCTCTTTTTCGCTGACGTAGGGAGCATGCAGGCGCATCAGGCGGCTCGTGCCCGGCGGCAAAAAGAGCATGTCGCCACGACCCAGCAAAGCCTCAGCCCCGTTGGTGTCGAGGATGGTGCGCGAGTCAACCTTGGTGGCCAGGCGAAAACTGATGCGCGTGGGGACGTTTGCCTTGATGAGGCCGGTGATGACGTCGACGCTGGGCCGCTGCGTGGCGAGGATGAGGTGAATACCCACTGCGCGCGCCATTTGCGCGAGGCGCGTGACCGACTCTTCGACGTTCGCCCGATCGAGCATCATCAAATCCGCCAGCTCGTCAATGATGATGACGATGTAGGGGAGCGGCTCCTCCTGCTGGCCCTCGTCGAAGAGAGACGGCATTGAGCCCTCAAAGAGCTTGTTGTATTGGTCAATGTGGCGCACGCTACGGCTGGCCAGCAGCTTGAGGCGGCGTTCCATCTCGCGCACGGCGTTGCGCAGCGCATTGGCGGCCAGCTTGGGCTCGGTGATGATCGGCGTGAAGAGATGAGGAATGCCCTCATACATGCCCAGCTCTACTCGCTTGGGGTCGACCAAAATAAGTCGGACCTGGTGAGGCGTAGTGCGGTAAAGCAGGCTCATGATCATGGCGTTGATGGCCACGGATTTACCCGAGCCTGTCGATCCAGCGATGAGAATGTGCGGCATGGAGGCCAGATCGGCGGTGACGATTCGGCCGTTAATGTCCTTGCCCATCGAGAGTGTTAAGCGGGAACGGGCCTTGATGAAGGTTTCGCTTTCGATGACGTCCCGCAGGTGGATGGTTTCACGCTCGTGGTTGGGCACCTGAATGCCGACCGTGCTCTTGCCGGCCATGCGCTCGATGAGGATGCTCTCAGCGCGCATAGCCAGGCACAGGTCATCGGCGAGGCCTGTGACGCGCGAGTACTTGACGCCGGCTTCGGGCTTGAACTCGAAGGTGGTCACCATGGGGCCGGGGTTGATTTGCACCACCTGGCCACGCACGTCGAATTCGGCGCATTTCTCCACCAGGACCTTGGCCTCTTCACGAAGCTCGTCTTCGCGCACCGATTGCGGCGCCTCCCCCGAACTCAGCAGAGTGCTCGATGGCAGCTTAAATCCGCTCACATTTTTGGGTGCGATAGTGACGGTACGCAGTTCGGCGTCGGCGCGATTGTGAATAGCAATCTCGTCGGAATGAGGTTGAGGCGGAGCCTGGACCGGCTCTGGTTTCGCGGCGGGCCATGGGTTCACGGTCTTTGCGGCGATCGGATGAACCTGCACGGGCTGGATCTGAGCGGGGACCAATGCAGGCGCGGCTTCGGCTGTTGCAGACTCTGGTTGGACACGCTCCCAGATACTTGGGCGACGCTGCGTGATTGGAATTGACGCTGTAGCAACTTCAACTGGTTCCTGCGGCAAGTCCTTGCGTTGATAGGCGGGAATATCATCAAGCGGGTCTTGCTGCGGCGCGCGTCGACGCATAAAAAACGACAGGAAGCGGTTCGGACGATGGGCGGGAGGCTCCGATTCTTCTTCTGGCCCGTCCGCAGTGACAAGCTTTGGAAACGGTACGGGCTCGTTCCGCTGCACGCGTAGAGTTTCGTTTTCAGCGCGCATTTCGGCTTGCTGCTCGCGGCGGTCGCGCCAGCGATCGCGCAAAGAGCAAATCTGGGCCCAGCGCTCCGCGAGAGTTTCCCGGATGACCCAGAAGCTGATCGCCGACGCGAAGTAGAGGCCGCAAACGGCGAGCGCAACCGACACCAGCCATGCCCCCTGAATGTTCAGATAAACCACCAGCAGCCCTGCAACCATCCGACCGACCACGCCCTCGACAGGAACCATGTGCAGCCAACGCCAATGCCACGGGAACAGTCCAAAAACGGCGGGCAAAAAGACCAGGGCAAGAATAGTTCCCATCCAGCGGAGAATCGGCGAGCCTCCGGGCCGCGATCTCATCCAGGTCCAGCCGACGCCGCCGAGCCAGAGGGGCAACAAAAAAGCCGTCAGGCCAAACGATTGCAGCAGAATGTCGCTGAGATAGGCGCCGAAAAGACCGACCCAGTTGTGGGCGATCGCGGAATCAGCAGCCGTGTTCAGGGAGGGGTCAGAGGCGTGGTAGGTTGCCAGGGCGAGGAAAAGAAGAAGCGAAACAAGCAGCAGAACCAGCCCCAGAAACATGTTCACGGGGCGGCTGCGCGTCGGCGACAGAACAATGCGGATGGGCTTCATGACGAGGGCGGTACCATCCTCCTGCTGCCGGGTAGGTTTTATCGGCTGGCCAAGGAAGCAGGCAATACGTCCCAGAGCAATCTCTATTATCGGCGTCCGCGGGTACAAATCCGGGCAAATGGGCGGCAGGGGGAACCTTGGGCATCAACCTGTTGTTTGCCGAAGTGGTTCTTTTATCGAATCCGCCGGACTAGGAGGGTCTACGCATCCGGCTCCTGCGGGAAGGCGAATTTGGCTCGGCGCAGGGCAGTTCGGAGAAGTGCGTCAGCGCGCAATCAGCCGGGCGCCCCAAATCAGCAGCGCGCCGCCCAGCAGAATTCGGTAGATGGCGAACATGGTGAAGCCGTGCCTGCGAACCCAGTGGAGGAACCACTCCACAACCCCGAGCGCCACGATGAAGGAGACAACGGTACCAATGATCAGCACGATCCAGCGTTGAGAATTCATGGCCACGTGAGCGGTGGCCGCGGCGGCGCCGGCGGACTTGCTGGGATGGACTTCTTTGATAAGGTCCCAGCCAGTCGCCGCGATCATCGTGGGAATGGAAAGCAGAAAGCTGAATTCAAGAGCCGAGGGACGATCGAGACCCGCAAGCTGGCCTGCGGCAATGGTTGACATGGAACGCGAAGTGCCTGGAAAAATGGCGGAAAGCGCCTGGCAAAGACCGATCCAGACAGCTTGCGGGAGCGTCATTTCCTCCACGTGAGTGGTGCTCGCCTCATGGCGCTCGCTCCAGGCGTCGACAACCCACATCACGATTCCGCCCGCCAGCAGCGCGATTGCGATGGCGTTGAGGCTGCCCAGGTTCTTTTCGCTCCATTTACGAAGCAGGAGCGCTGGAACGGAGGTGCATGCGAAAGCAATGAGCGTAAGTGAGATGGGGTGGTTGAGCCAGGTGCGATCACCACTGTCGCCGCGCGGAAAAGTGCGGAGGAAGCTGACGATCCTCTCCAGAAAAAGCAGACAGAGCGCCATGATTGCGCCAACCTGGATGACGATCGTGTACATATTCCAGTAAGCGACATCCTGAAGACAAGCCGTGTTGCCGACTGAACAGGCCGACTCGCCCAATGGAATTTTCATCAACGCTTCAGCGATGCGCAGGTGCGCCGTCGAACTAACCGGCAGGAATTCGGTCAAACCTTCCACAATCCCCAAAAGAATGGACAGAATGTACGGGCTCAAGAAGCCTCCTGGCTTATTCTCTGGTGCGTCTCGCAGCTCGCCCGACAGGCTGTAAGCAGCTCAATTTCGTTCGATACCGTAGACTGGAACCCCTTCATCCAATTTGTACACCAGCGCACCTGCCCGCATGGAGTAATCCGAATCGGCAAAATGAGCCTTCAGTTGCGCAGCAACAGTGCGTGCCTGGTTATGAGCGTTCTCGCTTTTCTTTTCGTCACCGTCGGCGTCGAACATATCTTTGAGAACGGCAAAGCGGTAGACAGCTTCGTAGAGGGCTTGTGCGGTGCGCGGGCCGTCGGGGTATTCGTCGGCGTACTTGAGGTAGAGGTCGGCCTCTTTCTCTGGACACTGGGTCGTGCCTTCCCAATCGCCGCATAGCTTATTGTCAATCAGGTCAAAGGCCGCAAAGGCCGCCCAGCGCGTGCGGGGATAGGACTTAATCACCTTCCGCAATGGGTCCTCGTTCATCGATTGGCGGAACACCGGATCCCGCTCTTTTGCCGACGGCAAGGTTGAGGCGTCGGCTTTCTCGACCTGCCATTGAATGTCGGCCGCGCGCCAGGCGGCTTGCGGCGCGAGGGGCGAGTTGGGGAACATTTCGGCGACGCGGCGATAGAGCAATCGCGCGCTTTCGGCGGCGTTGGCCGGGCCACGCGGATTTGAAGCCAGAGCCTCCTGATTGGCGGCTGCGCCCATCAGGATTTGATCCCCGTTCGGCGTCGTTTCTTCGACGATTCCCTTCGCTTCCATCCAACCGGTGATCGGAGGCGGCGATTGGTCTTCGCCAACCATCGGCGTATCGCGATCGCTATGTTGTTCTTCAATGTCAGTATTGACAAATACCTTGGTCCAGGAGCCGCTCTTTTCAACGATCACCATTTCGCGGCCGATTTGCTCTTTGGTGACTTTCTCCGAGCCAGTATCGGGCGAAATATAAACCCAAGTGACGCGCAAGACCGTAGCGCGGGGCCCAGCCATGGGCTTCACGTCCTGCTGGGGCTTTCTGTCGGCATGTGCAGGCGAAACGGAGCAGCCGAGCGCAACCGAAAATGCCAGTGCGCGGAGTGCGTAATTCCGTGAGTTCATGGTAAGCAAGATCATAGTTGAACGACGCTACGAAACAGCTTCCGTGAGCACTTCAGCGAGCATCACGGAATCGACATTGCCGCCGCTTACCACGGCCACAGCCTTACGATAGTCGGGCAGTTGGTCACCGTGAAAGAGCAATGCGGCGGTCGCGACGGCGCCGCTGGGCTCGGGAAGCAATCGAGTGGCGGCGACGATGGCACGCATGGCAGCGCGAATCTCGGCCTCCGTTACCGTAACAATGCCGTCGACAAAGGCCTGAATGTGGGCGAAATTGCGAATGCCGACGCTCTGCGTGCGCAGACCATCCGCAATGGTGCGGCTGGTGAGTTCCGCCGGCCAGGTGGCGATTTTTCCGGTGGCAAAACTTTCCGCCGTGTCACCTGCCAGTTCGGGTTCAATTCCGAAGACCATGGTTTTGGAGTTGAGCTGTTTCACCGCAGCGGCAACTCCACCAAGCAAGCCGCCGCCGGAAACAGGCGAGACAACAAGGTCAACGTCCGGCAGCGCTTCTACGATTTCCAAACCGCACGTTCCCTGCCCTGCGATGATCTGCTCGTCGTCGTAGGGAGGAATGACGACATAGCCGTGCTTTCGGACGAGATCCTCGGCCACGGCGAGGCGCTCGCTTGAGGCTAATCCGACATCGACGACTTCGGCACCGAGAGCGAGCGTTGCTGCGCGCTTGATCGCCGGCGCATTCGACGGCATGACAATCACCGCCTTCGCGCCGACCTCGCGTGCCGCATAGGCTACGCCCTGACCGTGGTTGCCGCTTGAATAAGTAATGACGCCGCGCGAGATTTGCTCAGGCGTGAGCTGGAGAATCTTGTTTGATGCGCCACGGATTTTGAAAGCCCCGATAGGCTGGAGACTTTCAGCCTTGAGCCAGATCTCCTTGCCAGTGCCGTGGCCGGAAAGACCCGGAAAGGCCGCGCGCACCAAAGGCGTCTTCATGGCGATGGGCGCAATGCGCAGAGCCGCTGCGCGGATGGCGTCAAGTGAGATCAGTTGCGTCGCCGTGTCAATCATCTGCCGTCCATTTTGCGCTTCTCTATTCGTATGCCAGCGCGTCGATGGGATCCTTGCGCGCAGCCATCCATGCGGGATAAAGCGCGCCGCAGACGGAACCCACGAAGGCAATTGCCGCTCCCTGGAGCAGCCATAATACGGTGATTTCGAAGTGTTGCGTGGGGAAGAGATGGTACAGCAGCGTACGGACACCGTAAGTGCCCACGATGCCAACCACAACGCCAGCAATTGCCAGTACGGCGCACTCGCGCAGGACGACGGTGACAATGACAGCCTTGGATGCGCCCATCGACTTGAGAATGCCAATTTCGCGGGTCCGCTCGAGCACAGCGGTGTACATGGACTGGAAGATGACAAGGAAACCAATGATCACCGCGATCCCTGTCACGATATTGAGAGCGACATTGAAGCCGGGCAGATGCTCCGGCGTCATCTCCGAGAGCCATTCCTCCATCGTCTGCACGGGGAAATCCTCAAGTCCGCGCGTCGCGTGAATCTCCTGGATAATCTCCTTTTCGTTGGCGGGATCATCGCTTTTGACGTAGAACATCGAAGCCCGGCCGGACGCTCCCATCAAATCGCCCATGGTATCGATCGGGATCAGCTTGCGCCCGCCCTTGCCGTGCTCCACGATTCCGCAGATGCGGAAGGGGTGATCCATGACCGTGATCGTTTGGCCGACATGATGAACCTTGCCTGCGAAAACGTCGTCGACGATTACATCGTTCGGCCCCTGAAAGGGAGTGCCCGAGAGATAGACGAACGGCCGCAGCGCATTGAAAGACGCATAGTCGATTCCGTAAATCAACCCAAAATCGTCCGCAGTCGTGTTGAAGACCGTTATCACCGGTGAAGCTACTCCTACGTGTGGAAGCTTCCGGATCACTTCGATGTCTTTGATTGGGATGGGGGCGCCACTGATGCCGTTCATGATGCTGGCATGGCTGGGCCGCATCATAAGATCGGCGCCGATGCCGTTCGTGCGCTCTTTCTGGTCGTTCAACATGCCCATGAAGATGCCAACGATGGACAGAATCATGATGACTTCAATGGCCACGGCCAGGACGCTGATAACCGAGCGCAAAGGGCGATGCAAAAGATTGGCGAAGATGAGCTTATTCATGTTCTTGCGTGAACCCGCAGGGATTTCGACGCTGCGAACCCTCGTCATCAGGGTAACAGCCTTGAGCGGACGGAACAGAACCGCCGCGCGGGGGAGTGAAGGAGCCCGACGCTGTTACAAAAGTGTATTCAAACCCCCAAAAATAGAGGGCTTTAGCCAGGATTGTTTTTGACCCCAGATGAATCCCGGTTTATCGTGAAGATGAAATTCCCGCTTGGGTCTTTTGGCCCGCCATGGTCGCCGATGGGAAGTTTTGGAGAAGACCTGCGCAAGGAACGCTTAGCACGCGGCTTTGCGCTGGAAGACATTTCGGCGGTCACCAAGATCAGCCAACGCCACCTGGTTGCGCTGGAGCAGGAGAAATTTCGCCAGCTTCCGGGTGGCATTCTGAGCAAAGGGATCGTGCGCGGATACGCCGGCGCCATCGGTCTCGATCCACAAGACTGGACTGAGCGCTTTCTTCAGGCCTTCAACACCATGGGGCCGATATCGGACGAAGACAGCGGTTGGACAACGTTTGCCTCAAACGTCGGCAAAGCGCGGTTACTGCGCCGAGAAGCAGTTGAGGTCCGATTGCGCTGGATTGGCGCCATCCTCTTGCTATTGGCGGTGGCCGGGGCCGCATTCCTGACCGTACGCTATTATGGCGTGCGCGTAGGATGGTGGCGATCGTTCCTGCCGGTTCACGGAGTATCACTCGGGTTTCATAGCGTTCTTTCCTCGACTCGAGGTTTCGTGAGCCGCCTTGTCTCCATGATTTAGGCGCCAGCCCCGGTTCGGGGGCTCCAAACCGCAGTTGGAGGCTCATTGCATGCCATACGCTGTATGTCTTTGCCCCCGGGCGCCCACCGGAATTAACATGAGGAGATGCGGCATCAGGCTTGGAACCGCGCGTGTAGCCAACCCGAATCGATGAAACGCCGATCTACCTCCCAAATTTGAGGTCAATTTCGGCTAGTTAAGGACCTTATCTCGAACCAGATGGCCACGCGGCGGCCAATTACGTTGAATCCCGTCATGGGAAGGAGCATTGAAGTTGAGCGACCGTTTCTTGTTTACCTCTGAATCCGTTACCGAAGGCCACCCGGACAAGATTGCCGACCAGGTCTCCGACGCTATTCTCGATGCCTGCCTGGAACAGGATCCTTACAGCCGCGTCGCGGCGGAAACACTGACCGCGACCGGCCTTGTGGTTATCGCGGGCGAAATCACAACGAAGGCCTACGTTGATTTCCAAAATCTGGTCCGCGGGGTGATTGCCTCAATCGGGTACGACAACGCGCTCTATGGCTTCGATTCCAATACCTGTGCGGTGATCTCGAGCATCAACAAGCAGTCCGGCGATATTGCGCAGGGAGTCGACACCGGTGGCGCCGGTGACCAGGGCATGATGTTCGGCTACGCCTCCAATGAGACGCCGGAGCTGATGCCGGCAGCTATCTCGCTGGCGCACAAGCTCTGCCGGCAATTGAGCGCCGTGCGTAAGAACGGCAAGCTGCCGTATCTTCGCCCCGATGGCAAGAGCCAAGTGACTGTGGAATACGGCGAAGACGGAAAGCCAGCGCGGATTGACGCAGTCGTCATCAGCAGCCAGCACTCCGAATCAGTGAGTAACGACGAGTTGCATGCCGACATTCTCAAGCATGTGATTCAGGCGGTTCTGCCGGCGAAATGGCTCGACGAGCACACCAAGTACCACATCAACCCGACCGGAAGATTTGTAATTGGCGGCCCGATGGGCGACACCGGCCTGACCGGACGCAAGATTATTGTGGACACCTATGGCGGCATGGGCCGGCACGGCGGCGGGGCTTTCAGCGGCAAGGATCCGACCAAAGTCGATCGGTCGGCAGCGTATATGGCCCGTCATATCGCCAAGAACATTGTCGCTGCCGGATTAGCGAGCCGCGCAGAGGTGCAGCTTGCCTACGCGATCGGTGTGGCCGAACCAGTGAGTGTGCTGGTCGAGACCTTTGGCACCGGCAAGCTGAGCGAGGCGAAGCTGACCGAGCTGATTCGCAAGAACTTCTCGTTGACGCCGAAGGCAATCATCGAGCACTTGAATTTGCGCCGGCCGATCTACCAAAAGACAGCGGCATACGGCCACTTTGGCCGAACTGAGCCGGAGTTTACTTGGGAAGCCACCGGCAAGGCCGCTCAATTGGCCGAACAAGCTGGATTGGCCGCGACGGCCAAGGCACGCTGAAGTCGGTTGAATCGATTCGCCTAACGATGGGATCCGCTGCTCGCGGGTCCCATCGTTTTTTCCGCAACCTAGTCCATGCCTTAGAATTCTCCGGGGCGTTCCAACGTCCTTTCTTAACGGAGATACCCATGCGTCTTTCTATCCCTGTTGTTTTCATATTCGGTTTTGCAACCATCTGCGTGGCACAAAACGGAGCGAATTGGACCTACGAAGGAAAAACCGGTCCGCTGGTCTGGGGCAAGCTCGACCCGTCATATGAAGCCTGCTCTAAGGGCCACGAGCAATCGCCGATCGACATGCGCGGCGCGCGACTGAACAAATCGCTTGAACCCCTCGTGTTCCACTTCATCGCTGGACCCATGACCCTTGAAAACACCGGGCGCGGCATTGTTGCCCACGTTGATCCAGGAAGCGTCATGGTGGCGGACGGGGTGCATTACCGCCTAGTCGAGCTGGACTTCCATCATCCGAGCGAGCACCCGGTCAAGGGCAGGCTCAGCGATATGGAGGTTGACATGGTGTTCCACAGCGATGACAGCAAAACGGCGATCGTGGCCGTTCGCCTCGATCAGGACCGAGGCTTTCCTAACGCATTACTGGCGACGCTTTGGGAGCATCTGCCGACCAAGCCGGGAACGAGTGCGAAGGTGGCCGATATGGTGAGCGCCGGTGGTCTTTTGCCTGTGGACCGTGGCTATTGGACCTACATCGGATCGGAGCTGACTCCGCCATGCGCCGAAGGAGTGCGCTGGTTTGTCTTTGAAGGAGATTTGAGCATCAGCCGAAGCCAGATGCGCACCTTGACTGATCTTTTCAAGATGAACACGCGTCCCGTTCAGGATCCGCATGGGCGAAAGATAGAGGCGAACGAGTAACGCCTGTTTCGGATTTCAGATTTCAGATTTGAGCCTTCGGCCCTTTCGATGCTGGTTCGGCCAACGGTGTCAGGTTCAGCACGATCTGATCGCCGGCGCATTCAACGCGAATTCCAGTGAGGTCGCGAACCAGGTAGTGCGCCGCATTGAGTGATTCAGCCGGATGGGAAAAGGTAGTTGC